>Ga0075421_100001385_pt1 | contig 28260 bp, 29 predicted proteins | sample SoiMetdeltSBSDD5_FD_75292 | JGI IMG/M metagenome (GOLD analysis project Ga0075421, IMG submission 75292) | Bulk soil microbial communities from a Populus tree surrounding site in Tennessee, USA - Soil MetaG P. deltoides SBSDD5 | ecosystem: Environmental > Terrestrial > Soil > Tree plantation... | reverse complement strand
GCAACACGCAGGGTGGCGCTTCGCGCGCGCGGATTTGCGGCCACCTCCGCTGCCCCCGGACGCACCGCCTTACCCACGACGCGCAATTTCGGCTGCGGCAAGTCACGTGCGCGCACCGCAAGCTTTGGCGGCAAAGTGTCGGCTTGCGAGTATTCGCGCATGAAGCGCTTCACGATGCGGTCTTCGAGCGAATGGAAGCTGATCACCACCAGCCGTCCTCCGGGCTCGAGCAGCTCAACGCACTGGGGGAGCGCTAGCGATAGCTCCTGGAGTTCCTGATTGACGTGAATCCGTAGAGCCTGAAACGTGCGCGTCGCCGGATCCTGGCGTGGCTCACGCGTGGGAACGGCTTCTGCCACGAGCGCGGCAAGCTGCCGTGTGGTGCCGAGAGGCCGTCGCGCTCGAGCAGCAACAATCGCTGCTGCAATCGGTTTAGCAAACCGTTCTTCGCCATATTTTTTGATGACCTCCCGGATCTCCGCTTCGGGCGCCGTGGCAAGCCATTCGGCAGCCGTGGGCCCCTGTGTCGTATCCATCCGCATGTCGAGCGGCGCATCGCGCATGAAGCTGAATCCACGGTGGGCGGCGTCGAGCTGGGGCGATGAGACGCCGAGATCCAGCAGGATGCCGTGCACGCGTGTGACGCCGATCGCTTCCAGGCGCTCGGCGAGCTGCCCGAAAGCACCGTGGATGATCGTGAAGCGCGGATCCTCGATGTCGGCGGCAGCGCTGACGGCCTCCGGATCGCGGTCGAGCGCGATCAGCCGTCCGCCGGGACCGAGGCGCGCTAGGACGAGGCGACTATGGCCGCCGCGGCCGAACGTGCAGTCGACGTACACACCGGTACTGCGTAGGTTGAGACCTTCGACGGCTTCGTGGAGGAGGACCGGCGCGTGCGCCTCGGTCATAGCGAGAACCCTTCGAGCTCCGGCGGCAGCCCACCTGCACCGAAGCGGCCCGCGCTCGAAATCATCTGCTCCCAGTTCTCCTTGTTCCAGAGCTCGAACTTCTTTCCCTGGCCCACGAGAACGACCGCTTTGTCGAGCTGCGCGTATTCGCGCAGCGCCGGTGAAATGAGCACGCGTCCGGCGCCGTCCATGTCGACGTCCACAGCGAAGCCGATGAGACGGCGCTGCAATTCGCGGACGCGCGGGTCCAGGTTCGACAGGCCTTCGAGCTTCTGCTGAATGAGTTCCCAGTCCGGTAGCGGGTACAAGAGGAGACAGCGGTCCGCGTCCGCGGTGATGACGAGGTGGCCGGCGCAGCGTTCGAGCAGCGCGTCCCGATGGCGTGCCGGGACGGCAAGCCTGCCCTTAACGTCCAGATTTAATTGCGAAATGCCGCGGAACACGAGCTCCCCTCACTCATGGGACCCGGCGGCGCCTCCCCGGCTCCGGAAACGGCGCTTCTCCCACTTTCTACCACTTGATCCCACTATATTTAAATAGATTCGGAGGGTCAAGCGTTTTCTGGCGTTTTCCTCAGGTTCGACAAAGACTTAACAGGTGGACCTCACGCTGTTCTGAGCTTCGCATGCTGCGAAATTGACGTGTTCGCGCGTAGCCCTAGCGCGCGTACTTAAAGCTCCATGTGAGGAGCGGAGGATGGCGTGAAGGGACTGACCCCCGTGTTGGTGCACCGGGCGTGTCAGTGATTACTTACCAGCAGAAGGAAAAGCGAAGCTGGCCGATAAGCCGGGTTCTGTCTTGGGCAGCCATTCCTCTGGGCCCTGAATCGCTTCAGGGCTCTAGCCACCTACCCGCGAGCTCGGCGGGTCACGTCATCGCTCGCCTATTCGGTGTTGCTCCCGGTGGAGGTTGCCGCGTTTCACCCCCGCCGCACCGGAACGGACAATCCGCCTTGCGACGGTATCCGAACCGGCACGACAGGACTCGTCTCTGTGGCCCTGTTCCTCGCCTTGAAAGCGCGGTATCTCGCATCTCACGATGCGTCGCCGCACCGCTCGAGAACGATGCGTCGCCGCACCCTTCTCTAATGCGAGACTTTGCCGCCTCGCGGCGGCAAAGACCGCGCTCCTTATAGCGGACGGGTGTTACCCGCCACCGTACCCTGCGGAGCCCGGACTTTCCTCTATACGCGGCCCGGCAAAAGAATCGCCGGTTAACTTCCCGCGCACAGCGGCTGCCTGGCCAGCTTCGCATCTGATTCTACAATCCCCGAGCCAAATGGTTCCCTTCCAGCGTGACGCCGGCCGCACCGCCGCTTTCCTGTGACCCGCCGCAGGATTAGAGTGTCGATTGGAGTTGGCACTTCGAAGGAGGCTCACATGCTCATGCGGCGTAGGCTTTACTTCGTTCTTCCCGATGTCCAAAGCGCGCGCACGATGTTGAACGACATGCTCCTCGCGCGCATCGAATGCAGGCACATTCACTTTCTCGCAGCCCGTGGCGCGTTGCCGCCCGATCTGCCGGAAGCGAGCGTGCTCCAGAAGACGGACATCGTACATGGTGCGCAGCTCGGACTCATCATCGGCGCTGTGGTCGGCGCGCTGGCGGGAGGGCTGCTCGTGATGTTTCCGCCCGAAGGCGTCACCCTCAAATTGATGGCGGTGCTCATGCTCGCGCTGGGTGGAGCGCTCTTCGGGCTCTGGGCGTCGAGCATGGTCGCGAGCGCGGTCCCGAATTCGCGGCTCAAAGCATTTCAGCCCGCGATCGATTCGGGCAAGGTGCTGATGATGGTCGATGTGCCGATGCGCCGCGTGCAGGAGATTTGCGACCTCGTCGCACGCCGGCATCCGGAAGCCGCATCCGGTGGATTCGAACCGACGATTCCGGCGTTTCCGTAATCCAACGGCAGGGCACCGTCGCCTTGGTCCTGCGCGTCGTCAATTCCGAGGCACGCGGCGGCGCTCGACGGCGCGCCAGATCTGGTGCAGCCGCGGCTCGTGTATTCCCAGCGCCTCGAGATGCCGAAGCGTATTCGCGAGGTACTCGATGTTGGGACCGCGCGCCCCGCAGCACGATGCGATCGTCTCGGCGACGTCATCGAGCTCGAGCCGCCCGGCATAGCTCTCGTGTGAAGGATCCGCCACGAACGTGAGCGCGCGTAGTCTGGCGCCGGCCGATTCGACCGGCACCAGCTTCGGCCGATAGACGAGACGCGGCATCTCCCTCGCCCACAGCTGCGCGAGCACCGTGCTCACGTTCGCTTCCGCTATGCGAAAAGCGATGCCCCGGCACGCACCGCCTCGATTCAGTCCCAGCACGAGCCCCGGATTTTCCGGAGTACCGCGATAGGTGACGGAGTACACGCAGAACGAGCGATGGTATCCGCGCAGCAGTGCAGGCACGGCGTGCACGTAATCGAACCCCGGATTCCACATGAGCGATCCGTAGCCGAAGACCCACAAGTCGCCCGGCGGCAACTCCGGGCAGCGCGCGTGTGAAGACCCCTGCGTGGGATTGGAAGGCGTATCCACGTAGCCGCTCGACTTATACCAGCTGCCAGCGCACGATCTCTCCGGCTCTGAAGGGCACGAGCCGGTCGTTGCCGAAGGCGAGCTCTTCCGCAACGGCCGTGTCGCTTTTCTCCAGTGTCACGGTGCCCGTGTTGATCGGCAGCCCATAGAACTCGGCTCCGTAGCGGCTCGCAAAGTTCTCGAGCCGGCCGAGCGCACCCGCCTGCTCGAAAGCTTCGGCGTAAAGCTCGAGCGCCGCGTGCGCCGTGTAGATCCCGGCACAACCGCAGCTCGTCTCCTTCGTGTGCCTTGCGTGTGGGGCACTGTCTGTGCCGAGGAAGAACTGCGGGTGGCCGCTCACGGCTGCGGCGACCAGGGCTTCACGATGCACTTCGCGCTTGACCACGGGCAGGCAGTAGTGATGCGGACGCACGCCGCCCGCGAAAAGCGCGTTGCGATTGAGCAGCAGGTGGTGCGCAGTAATCGTTGCGGCCACGGTGTGCGCCGATTCCCGCACGAACTGAGCGGCTTCCCGCGTGGTGATGTGCTCCACAACGACTTTGAGCTGCGGAAAACGTGCGGTGAGAGGCGCGAGCACACGCTCCAGAAAGACTTTCTCCCGGTCGAAAATGTCGACCTCGCTGTCCGTGACTTCGCCGTGCACGAGTAGCGGCATCCGCTCTTCCGCCATCCTTTCGAACACGGGATAGCAGCGCGCGAGGTCCGTCACGCCGGAATCGGAGTTCGTCGTCGCGCCTGCAGGGTAGTACTTCACGGCGTGCACGAAGCCGCTTTCCCTGCCTCGGCTGATTTCCTCCGGCGGCATGTTGTCGGTGAGGTACAGCGTCATCAGCGGCTCGAAACGTGCGCCGGGCGGCAGCGCGGCGAGGATGCGCTTTCGGTACTCACGCGCGGCGGCGACCGTCGTAATCGGGGGACGCAGGTTCGGCATCACGATGGCACGCGCGAAACGGCGCGCAGTATCGGGAAGCACGGCACGCATGTGCTCGGCATCCCGCAGGTGGAGATGCCAGTCGTCAGGACGGGTTATCGTGAGGCGCTGCATTTCGGACTATTTTAATCGTCCCTCGTCGCGCTTTTTCAGGCTGAGCGCGAGCTGGTACAGATCGTTCTTTTTCGCGCCCGTGATTCGCGCTGCCAGCGCCGCCGCCTGCTTCACCGGAAGCTCTTCGAGCAGCACTTCGAGTGCGTTCCGGCCCGCATTCAGCGTCGCGTCGCGATCGGCGCTCCGCCCCTCGACCAGCAGCACGAACTCCCCTTTCGTGCGATTCGCGTCCTCCCCGACCCAGCCCGCGGCTTCCCCGAGCGTGCATGCGTGGATCGTTTCGAAAAGCTTCGTGAGCTCGCGCGCGATCACGATGCGACGCGACTCGCCCAGAATGCCTGCGAGATCCGCGAGCGTCTCGATGATGCGATGGGGTGCTTCGTAGAACACCAGCAGGTACGGCAGCTCTCGCAGCGATGCGAGCGCGCTGCGCCGCTCTCCGCCTCTCGACGGCAGAAACCCATAGAAAAGAAAGTGCGGTTCCGTGCAGCCGCTCGCCGATAGCGCTGCGACAGCTGCGCTCGCTCCCGGGACAGGCACCACGGGAAAGCCGGCCTCGCGCGCCGCGGCGACGAGCCGGGCGCCCGGATCCGAGATCCCCGGCGTTCCCGCATCGGTCGCAAGCGCCACGCTGTGGCCTTCCTGCAGCACGGCGATGATGCGCGGCGCCGTACGGCTTTCGTTGTGCTCGTGAAGCGCCATGAGCTTCTTCGCCGTGATGCCGTAATGATTGAGCAGCTTCGCGGCAATACGCGTATCTTCGGCCGCGATAACATCCACCTGCTTCAGCACCTCGAGCGCGCGCAGCGTCACATCCTGCAAATTACCTATGGGCGTCGCGACTACATATAATGCCGGAACCGCGTAAGCCGTATCGCCATGCCCTGCCGCGCGTCCCATCTTCTCGCGTTCCTTTGGTTGGTCAGCGGGCTACTATACGGGGCGCCTTCGGCGGGTGCCACTGAAGCGCCTGCGGTGCCTCCCGAAACTGCAAACTCGCCTCACATCGCGTTACTGCTTCCGACAGGATCCGAAGCATTCGTGCAACCCGCAGAAGCCGTGCGGGCCGGCTTTTTGGACGCTTCGAAGAAGCATTCGACGGTAGCGCTTCCGATACGTCTGTATCCCGTCACCGAAGACGCGCAGAACGTCATTGCCTCATACCGCCAGGCTGTTGCGGCCGGCGCGCAGCTCGTCGTCGGCCCGCTTACGCGTAACGGTGTGAGCGCGCTCGCCGCAGCAGCCAACATCGTCACTGTGACAACGCTTGCGCTCAATGTGCCCGAGCGAACAGTTTCGGCTGCCGGCAAGCTTTACATGCTCAGCCTTCAGCTCGAGGCCGAAGCACGGCAAGTGGCGCAGCTCGCGTTGAGCGAAGGACGCCGCAAGGCGTTCACGCTGAGTGAGCCCACGCCGCTCGCGCGACGCATACGCGACGCTTTCGTGACCGAGTTCGAGCTCGGCGGCGGGCATCACATCGCCGAATACGGATATACGACGGACGCCGAGTTGCTCGATCGCATGAAACAGGCCGCGGTGCTCGGTGTTGCGGACATGGTTTTCATGGCCGTCGAAAGCGCGCGCGTGGGGAATGTCCGCCCGTATCTGTCGTCGATCACGGCGTACGGCACGTCGCAGATCAATCCGGCGGCTGCGCCGGATAGCCGTCAACCGGCCCCGTCGAATATGCGTTTCGTGGATATGCCGTGGATGGTGCAGCCGGATCACCCGGCAGTGACGCTTTATGCGCGCCAGGGCGTGCGCGAAAGCGACGATCTCGAGCGGCTCTACGCGCTCGGCATCGATGCTTTTCGCGCCGCGGAGTTGCTTTTGGAAGGCAAATACGATTCCGAGATCGATGGTGTCACCGGCAAGCTCAGGCTCGGTACCGATCGGCAGTTCCGGCGCGGGCTTCTCGTCACGCTGGTCGAAGGCGGTAAGCTCGTCGTGCTGGGTGAGACCCGGCGGTGAACGCCGGGCACGACGCCGAGACGATGGCAGCGGCGTTCCTCAGCGCTCGCGGTCTTGCGATAGTCGAGCGCAACTATCGGTGCCGGCTCGGTGAAATCGATCTCGTGGCACGTGATGGGGCGACGACGGTCTTCGTCGAGGTGCGGCGGCGCACCTCGTCGTCGTTCGGCGGAGCGGCCGCGAGCATCACGAGCGCAAAGCGGTTGAAGCTCCTCAGGGCCGCCCGCCATTACATGTCACGTCTTCGGACACTGCCGCAATGCCGCTTCGACGCGCTGCTGATCGAAGGCGAGCCGCCTCGCATCGAGTGGATACGCAACGCGTTTGGTGAGTGATTAGGCACTCTCCGCCCGCCGACGTACAATATGGGCGAATGGACCTGATCAGTCGCATCAGCGAAAACTTCTCCGAAAGCGCGCACCTCAAGCTGCAAAGCATGGACGTGCTCGCCGGCCCGATCGCCGAAGCCGCCGAGCGAATGGTGTACTGCCTCCGGCACGACGGCAAGATCCTTGCATGCGGCAATGGCGGCTCGGCTGCGGACTCGCAGCATTTTTCCGCGGAGCTGCTCAACCGCTTCGAGATGGAGCGACCCTCGCTCGCCGCGATCGCTCTCACCACAGATACGTCGACCCTGACATCGATCGCAAACGATTACGACTATGACCAGGTCTTTTCGAAACAGGTGCGGGGACTCGGTCATGCGAACGACGTGCTGCTCGCGATTTCTACGAGCGGTAACTCCCGTAACGTCATCGCGGCGATCGACGCCGCGCACGAGTGCGAGATGAGCGTCGTCGCGCTCACCGGGCGTGACGGCGGCAAGATGGCCGGCATGCTGACCGCAAACGACGTACACATCTGTGTACCCGCGAACAGCACGGCGCGGATACAGGAAGTACATCTGCTCACACTGCATTGCATCTGCGATGCAATCGACTGTCTACTACTGGGAGTCCAATGACAGTGCTCAACCACAATGCTTGCTCGCCATACATTCACCGCGTCGTCACAGCACTCACGCTCGTATCCGTAATTGCGCTCTCCGGCTGCGCTGCCGCAGTCGTGGGCGGCGCGGCCGCCGGGGGGTATCTGGTCGGCGAAGACCGCCGACCAGCGGCAGTAATGACGGAAGACGAAGGGATCGAGCTCAGAACGGCGAACCGCGTGTCGGAGAAATTCCCCGCGGCGCACGTGAATGCGACCTCTTACAACCGCATGGTTCTGCTGACGGGCGAAGCGCCCACCGCGGAAGCGAAAGCGGAGATCGAGAAAATCGCCCGCGAAGTACCGGGTGTCCGAGGCATCGTCAACGAGCTCACCGTCGGGCCCGCTACGACCCTGTCGGCTCGTGCGAACGATTCCTATATCACGTCCAAAGTGAAAGCCCGGTTTGTCGACAACGGCAAGTTCAACCCGGTCCATGTAAAGGTCACGACCGAGAACGGAATCGTGTACCTGATGGGCATCGTGAAAAAGCCGGAAGCCGACACCGCGACCGAGATCGCACGCACGACCAGCGGGGTAAGACGCGTGGTGCGCGTTTTCGACTACCAGAGCTGACCGCGGCGATCCGGGCGTGAACGTTCCGGAGCACGGGCACGTCTACGGCGCACCCGCCTTCGAGTCGAAGCTCTGCATGCCCGCCGAGCTGGACACCCGAGTCGCGATGCTTCCGAGGCCTCTCGTATTCACGAACGGTGTTTTCGACATCATCCATCGCGGTCACGCCGCATACCTGGCGCAGGCACGCGCGCTTGGTGCCAGCCTCGTCGTGGCGGTCAATACCGACGCTTCCGTCCGCCGCCTCGGCAAAGGCGACGACCGGCCGGTGAATTCACTCGAGGACCGGGCCGCAGTAGTGGCCGCGCTAGAAGCTGTGAGCCTCGTAACCTGGTTCGACGAAGACACACCGCTTCAGCTCATCAGGCGCGTGAAGCCCGACGTGCTGGTGAAAGGCGGCGACTGGAAGCCCAGGGAGATCGTCGGCGCAGCGGACGTCGAGAGCTGGGGCGGATCGGTGCATTCCATACCGTTCGTGCACGAACGCTCGACCACTGCGCTGCTCGCGCGTATCCGGGGCTAAGGACACGCCGCTGCCCTGATCTCCGTTCCCGGAAAGCTCCGCTGCAGCTCAGCGACTTCGGCAACGATTTTAGAGTCCGGCTCGCGAAGAAAATAGACGTAGCGTTTTGCACCCCCGGCATCGGTGATGGGCTGTTGAACCGGCGGCTTCAATAACCCAATCCGCCCGAGCGCAGCATCCACTTTCGCAACGTCCCCGGCGGCGATGGGACCCCATTCCAGACAGGCTCGCGATGTCCCGCCTTTCTCCGCCGTTGCGCTCACGCTCCCCATGGCTGGCCCGCGGCTCGCGGCGCCGAGCACTTTGATGCGGCCCGGATTGATCTGCAGCGCTTCGATCCGTGCAGCCGTCTGCGAACGCGGCTCGGGGGTGAGAAGCATATAGAGCAGGAGCCCGAGATTCGAAAGAAGCAGGACGGCGATCAGCAGTCGCAGCCTTGCCGCGCGGCGATCAGACATCGCTCGCACCGATGCGCACGAGTCCCTCGAGCACGAGATTGTCCACGAGCTGCGGCGCGCCTTCGAGTCGCGTGCTGAGCAGCGCGGCGTTGCCGCCCGACAGCACCACCAGGGGATCGTCCTCACCGGTTTCGAGAAGGTAGCGGCACATGCGATCCACGGACCCCGCGAGCGCGTTCAATGCACCGCTCGCGATCGCATCGGCCGTGTTGTCGGGAAAAAAGCTGAACGTACCTTCATAGAGCTCGAGCTGTGCGGTGTGTCTCGCGAGCCCTTCCCGCATCATGGAATATCCGGACACGATGAAACCGCCGAGAAAGATCGAGTCCGACGAGAGGGCATCTACGGTCATGGTCGTACCGGCGTTCACGACTACGCAGGGTCCGGCAAAAAGATGTCGCGCGCCGATGAGCGCGGCCCAGCGGTCCGCCCCGAGTTGCGTCGGATCGGCATAGCTGCTGCGCACGCCGCATTGCTCGGCTCTGCTCTGAACCCAGTATGGCTGTAGTCGCCGCAGCTCGAGCGCGCCCGTGAGCGCCTCTGCAACGCACTCTCCCGCGACATTCGCGATGACCGCCCGGTCGACCGTAACTCCGGTGGGCAGCGATTCATGGAGGCGCTCACTTTGTGCCGTCGGCACGACCCCCTGTTCCACCCAGCGCGCGCCGTCGTGCAAACCCCACTTGATGCGGGTGTTGCCAGCGTCAACGGCGAGAATCATAGGGCATCCTCGAAGCGTAGCGATTACGTGCGCCCGGTGACGACTTGTGACCGGCGAGCTCGCACGCTCACCTCCGCGCTGTGCAATCTCCGGGTTCCGCTTCCGTCGTCGAAAAGCAGCGCGCCGTCATCATCGACGCCGCGAATCACACCTTCCCGGCTCCGGCCATCCGGCAAGGTTATGAGCACGCGCCTGCCGGCGTAAACGTGGTTGCGCATCCATTCTTCCCGCAGGGGCGCGAAACCGCCGGCCGAAAATGTATCCAGCACGGACGCAAGCTCCGCCAGGATCAGTCCGACTGCGGCGCTGCGATCGATCGCCCGGCCGCACGCGGTTTCGAGATCGGACGCAGGCCGGCCGATCCGCTCACGTACGGTGTCGGACAGGCGCACGTTGATACCGATCCCGATCACGACGGCGCTCGGCCCCAGCGCGTCGCCCTGCATTTCGATCAGCACGCCGCCGAGCTTGCGCTCGCGCCACAGCACATCGTTCGGCCATTTGAGTTGCACGCCGGCTGCGCCGAGCTTCGACATTGCACGTGCGAGTGCGACGCCGACCGCAAGGCTCAAGCCCGCCAGCGCCGCGGCACCCTGGCTGAAACGCCATAGCACCGAGAACGTGATCGCACCTCCGATCGCTGCGTGCCATTCGCGCTGCATGCGCCCGCGCCCCTGCTGCTGCCATTCCGCCACCACCACGGTGCCGCCCGGAGCACCTGCGGCGGCTCGCTGCAGCAGTAAAGTGTTCGTCGAACCGGCGACGTCGATCACATCGACGACGAACCGCGTGCCTGCACGGTCCGCGCGGCGGACGATGTCCCCCGCATCGAGCAGCGATACAGGTCGGGCGAGTCGATAGCCACGCGCCTTCACGCGATAGACGTCGAGCCCGGCCGCGTTCAACGCGCGCACCGCGTTCCACACCGTGCTGCGCGAGACGCCGAGCGCGCGCGCAACCCCGGCTCCCGAGTGAAACTCACCGTCGGCGAGGATGCGCAGTACGCTCGAATCATGTGCAGTCATCACGCAATATAGAATAGCCGATCGCGGATACCCACAATACGGAGGAGAATCATGACCCTGCGCTCGATCTTCGTCTGCACTCTCTCGGCAGTGGCGATCGTCGGATGGTCCAGTGCGGCGCTGGCGCAGGGGAAGTATCCATCGCGTCCGATACGCGTGATCGTGCCGTACACGCCCGGTGGAATCACCGACGTCGCCACGCGCATGGTGACGCAGGAAACCGCCAGGACGCTGGGGCAGAACATCATCGTCGACAACAGACCCGGCGCCAACAGCATCGTCGGGGTGGAGATCGGTGCCAAAGCGCCGCCCGATGGTTACACGCTCACGTCCGTCATCGCGGCGCATGCAGCGAACCAGACGCTTTATCCCAAGCTCCCATACGATTCGATCAAGAGCTTCGCGCCGGTTTCGCTGCTCGTGACCGCACCGCTCATCGTCTGCGTGACGAACTCGCTTCCGGTGAAAACACCCCGCGAGCTCGTGGAGCTCGCGAAAGCGAAACCCGGTCAGCTGACGTTCGCGTCGAGCGGCGTCGGAGCCGCCGCGCACCTCACGACGGAGCTGCTCATGCTCACCATGGGCATCAAGATGGTCCACGTGCCTTACAAGGGCACCCAACCCGCGCTGCTCGACCTCACCGGCGGGCAGGTACACGTCATGCTGGATACGCCCGGGTCGATGCTTCCGCACTCGCGCGCGGGCAAGATCCGGGCGATCGGCATGGCCTCTGAAAAGAGAGTGGCTGTCGCGCCCGAGCTTCCCACACTCGTCGAATCCGGCGTCAATGTCGTGGGGGGCACCTGGGTCGGCATACTCGCACCTGCCGGAACGCCGCGCGACGTCGTGAACGTGCTCAGCAAGGAAATGCAGGCTGCCGTGCGCAAGCCGGAACTGCGCGAGCGCTTCATCACGCTCGGTATCGATCCCGCGGGCAGCACCCCCGAGGAATTCACGACGTTCCTCAAGAACGAGGTCGACAAATGGGGCAAGGTGATCAAGGCGGCGAATGTGAAAGTCGAGTCGTGAGCGATGAAAAGCCAGATCATCGCCATGGGCGGCATGGTGTTGCCGCCGGAACTCGATAACCTGCTGCTCGTGAAGTATTTTCTGGAGCAGACCGGCCGCAGGAAGCCTAAGGTGCTGTTCGTCGGCACGGCGACGGGCGACGCGGAAGCAGCACGGCTGCGCTTTTACGCGGGATTCAGCCAGTTCGACTGCAAACCGACGCATCTCTCCTTTTTCGCGCGGACGCCTCGCGATCTGCAGGGACTGGTACTCGAGCAGGACGCGATTTTCGTGGGCGGCGGCAACACGCGAAGCATGCTCGCGGTGTGGCGCGACTGGGGCTTCGATGCGTGCTTGAAGATTGCATCGGACCGTGGCATCGTGCTCGGCGGTGGCAGCGCAGGCTCGATCTGCTGGTTCGAGCAGGGCGTGACCGATTCCATCGCTGGTCCGCTGACGCCTATGCGCTGCCTGGGATTTCTCGCCGGAAGTAACTGCCCGCACTACGACAGCGAACGTGAACGCCGCCCGACTTTTCGGAGGCTCATTGCGGGCCGCAACATCCCGGCCGGTGTCGCTGCCGACGACGGTGTCGCATTGCATTACATCGATGGTGAGCTCGCGCACGTGGTATCGAGCCGTCCGCGCGCGAAAGGTTATCGGGTCAGCGCTTCGGGTCGGCGTGCGATCGAGCGACGGCTCGCCACACGTTATCTAGGGAAAGCGAACCGCTGATGTTCTCTCACCTGCGACGCTGGTTCTCGTCCGCGAGGAGCGGCAGCAGCATGGCAGCGACCGGCGCCGAGGACGAGCGGCGCTTCCAGGAGATTCTCTATTCCGTCGTCAACAACGTCGTCGACGGCATCATCACGATCGACGAGCACGGGCGGATCGAGTCGTTCAATCTCGCGGCCGAGAAAATCTTCGGCTACTCGGCGCGCGAAGCGATCGGGCGAAACGTGAACATGCTGATGCCGGAGCCGTATCACAGCCGGCACGACAGCTATATCTCGAACTATCTCACCACCGGGCACGCGAAGATCATCGGAAGTGGCCGGGAGGTGCTCGGACGCCGCAAGGACCGTTCGACGTTCCCGATGGACCTTGCCGTCAGCGAGTTCGCGCTGGGCCCCAAGCGTTTCTTCACCGGCATCGTGCGGGACATCACCGAGCGTCAACGGCTGGAGGCGGAGCTGCGCACGCGCCTGCAGGAGCTTGCGGACGCCGAGGAACGCACGCGATCGGTGGTCGATCACGTCGTCGACGCGATTATCACCATTGACGCGCGGGGGGTGATCACGACTTTCAACCCGGCGGCGGAACGTATCTTCGGCTACGCCCGGGAAGAGGCGATCGGCCGCAACGTGAAGCTGCTCATGCCGGAGGCCGACCGTTCGCGGCACGACGGCTACATCGCGAACTACCTTCGCACCGGTCAGGCCAAAATCATCGGCATCGGCCGTGAGGTCACGGGGAAAAGAAAAGACGGCACCACTTTCCCGATGGAGCTCGCCATCAGCGAGTTCCATCTCGGCGATCAGCGCTTTTTCACGGGCATCGTGCGCGATATCACCGACCGCAAGCACCTGGAGTACGAGCTGCGCCGACGCCTGAATGAGCTCGCCGAGGCCGATCAGCGCAAAGACCAGTTCATCAGCCTGCTGGGGCACGAGCTACGCAATCCGCTCGCGCCCGTCAGCAATGGATTGCAGATCCTGCGTCGCTCGCAGGTGCAGCACGACGCGATCGGCCGTGTAGTCGGGATGATGGAGCGACAGGTCGGGCATATGGTGCGCCTGATCGACGACCTGCTCGACGTGAGCCGCATCACGAGCGGAAAGATCGAGCTTCGACGCGAAATGGTGGAGCTCGCCGCACTCGTGCAGCAGGCGCTCGAGGCCGTGCGGCATGAAGTCGACGCCAAGCGCCAGATGCTCGCGCTGAAAAATCCCGATCAGCCGTTGCACATCTATGCGGATCCGGTGCGCGTGGCGCAGATCGTTACGAATCTCGTGAGCAACGCAAGCAAATACAGCGAACCCAGCTCGACCATCTGGGTGGCACTCGAAAAGGACCAGGCAAACGCGGTCATCCGGGTGAAGGATCAGGGTATCGGTATACCTCCCGACAAGCTTGAATCGATATTCGAGATTTTCGTGCAGATCGACCCGTCCATCGAGCGCCGGCAAGGCGGGCTCGGGTTAGGCCTGATGCTCGTCAGGAGCCTCGTCCAGCTGCACGGAGGATCGGTGAGCGCACATAGCGATGGCCCCGGTCGCGGCAGCGAATTCACCGTGTCGCTGCCGCTCATGGCGACGCAGAACGGCGAACGCGAGGCAGATGAAGGAGCCATGCCAATGAAGGAGCGCAAGAAAGTTCTCATCATCGACGACAACACGGATGGTGCGGATTCGCTCGCCGCGTTGCTGAAAATGATCGGTCACGACGTTGCGACGTTGTACGGAGGCGAATCAGCCGTCGACGAAGTCGCGCGTTTCGGGCCCGATGTGATTCTCTGCGACATCGGCATGCCGGGTATGAGCGGGCTCGACGTCGCGAAGCAGCTCCGGACCGTGTTCAAGGGAAAGCGCTTTACGCTGATCGCCGCGACGGGCTATGGACGTCCGGAAGACGTCGCGAATGCGAAGAACGCGGGGTTTGACGCGCACCTGGTGAAGCCGGTGGATCTGAATCAGCTCGAAGCGGCGATTCGTGCGGCCCCCCTCGCCGACGTGCATTCGAGCTGAAGTCTCTATACTCTGCCGTGCATCTGGAACGCCCCATGGTTCCACCGCAGGTTCTCCGATCGCCGCGCGAAACCTTGATACCGGCTCGTTTAAAATGGCGTTTTGTCTGCCCGATTCCATGCGCGCACCCGAAAAATCTCCAGGGCGAGCCCATTTGCCTTCACACAAAGAGCCGCCGGCCGTTTCGAACTTCATACGCCAGATCATCGAAAGCGATCTTGCGAGTGGAAAGTTCGCGGGACGTCGCTGGGCGGGCTGTCCAGGTCCTGCGTCCGTTCAGCGCGATGCGCCACCCGATCCGGCGCGCATCCGCACACGTTTTCCCCCGGAGCCGAATGGCTACCTGCATATCGGCCACGCCAAATCGATTTGTCTGAACTTCGGGCTCGCTCTCGATTACGTCGGGGCGTGTCACATGCGCTTCGACGATACGAACCCCGAGAAGGAAGAGCAGGAGTACGTCGATTCGATTGTGGAAGCGGTGCGCTGGCTCGGGTTCGACTGGGGTCCGCATCTTTATTACGCCTCCGACTATTTCGATTTCATGTACGAGGCGGCCGAATACCTGATCCAGGCCCGGCACGCGTACGTTGACGAGCAAAGCGCGGACGAAATTCGCGCGGGCCGCGGCACGTTGACCGAGCCCGGCACGGACAGTCGCTGGCGTGATCGCCCAATCGAGCAGTCGCTTGCGCGCCTTCGCGAAATGCGGGCAGGCCGCCACGCCGACGGCAGCATGGTGCTCCGCGCGAAAGTCGACATGGCTTCGCCGAACATCAATCTGCGCGACCCGGTGCTCTATCGGGTGCGCACGGCGAGCCATCATCGGACGGGCGACAATTGGTGCATTTACCCGATGTACACGTATGCGCACCCGATCGAGGACGCCTTCGAGAACGTCACGCATTCGCTGTGCACGCTCGAGTTCGAAGATCAGCGGCCTTTCTACGACTGGCTGCTCGAGCGGCTTGCCGAAGGCGGGCTGCTTCTGCGCCCCCTTCCGCAGCAGATCGAGTTCGCGCGGCTAAACCTCACGTACGTCGTGCTCTCGAAGCGCAGGCTGATCCAGCTCGTAGAGGAACGGCACGTCGACGGCTGGGACGATCCTCGGATGCCCACGCTCGCCGGCGCCCGCCGCCGCGGCTACACGCCCGAAGGCTTTCGTCTTTTCGCCGACCGCATCGGCGTGTCGAAAGCCGATTCGTGGATCGATTATTCGGTACTGGAAGACGCGATGCGCGACGACCTGAACGCCCGTGCCGAGCGGCGCATCGCGGTTCTGGATCCGCTGAAGCTCGTGATCGACAACTTGCCGGCCGATCACGAGGAGCCGTGCTACGCGCCCAACCATCCGCAAAAGCCGGAGCTTGGAAAGCGCACGATTCCGCTCACGCGAGAGCTCTGGATCGAGCGCGAAGACTTCACCGAACAGCCGCCGAAAGGTTATTTCCGGCTTTTCCCCGGCAACAGCGTGCGGCTGCGCTACGGATACGTCGTGAAATGCACCGGCTGCGAGAAGGACGCGGATGGCAACGTGACCGCGGTGCACTGCGATTACATTCCCGATACTAAATCCGGGACCCCGGGTGCGGAGCAGGTCAAAGTAAAGGGCAACATTCATTGGATATCGAAGCGCCACGCGCTGCCCGCTGAAGTCCGCCTGTACGACCGTCTTTTCGCCGTGCCGTACCCTGGTCGCGACCGCGATTTTCTTGCCGATCTGAACCCGGATTCGAAGCGCGTGATCACGGCACAGCTCGAACCGGCGTTGAAGGAAGCGCAACCCGAAGAGCGCTTCCAATTCGAGCGTCACGGCTATTTCTGCGCGGACCGCCGCGACTCGCAGCAGGGATCGCCGGTCTTCAACCGCGCGCTGACGCTGCGCGATTCGTGGACGGGCACCGCGAAGTCTTGAGTCGAGCGCTCGGCTCGCCGTTGCCGAACCCGCACACCGCTGAAAAACTTACCCGTGACGGCGGGCGGATTGCCGATCGAGTGGCGGCGATTGTCACAGGCACCAAAACTGCAGTCGGCAGATCAGTTACGTGATGCTTTCAACCAGCTCTTGTCCCGCGCGCATATGTCCGTGACCGCAGTGCGTCCGGCCCGGCCGGTCCCGATGCAGGCTGGCGAATTCCGCCTCGCGCTCGAGACATTGCCGCAGCCTGACGAGACCACGTGCGGCCCGACGTGTCTGCACGCCGTATACCGCTATTGGGGTAAAAGCGAGCCGCTCTCCGCGGTCATCGAGCGCAATTACCGCATGGAGCACGGCGGAACGTACGCCGTGTATCTCGCATGCGATGCGTTGCGCCAAGGCTACCGCGCGACCATCTACACGTACAACCTGCTCGTCTTCGATCCGACATGGTTCACGCAGAAAGGCGTGGATATCGCGGAGCGCCTCCAGCGGCAGCTCGAGATGAAGATGGAACGGCGGCGCTTTCAGCAGGTGACGCCCGGCTATCTCGAGTTCCTGAAGCTCGGTGGACGATTGCGCTTCGTCGATCTCTCTCCGAAGCTGCTGCATCGTATCCTGCGGCGCCGGATGCCCATCATCACCGGCCTGTCGTCCACGTATCTGTACCACGCCGCCCGTGAATACGGCTCCGAGGACATCAAAGACGACATCCGGGGAACGCCGTCCGGCCATTTCGTTATGATTGCCGGCTACGACGCGCCGCGGCGGCGGGTGCTCATCGTGGACCCGTATCAGCCGCACCCGTACGGCAAGACGCACGAGTACTGGATCAGCATCGACCGGGCGGTGGGCGCCGTGCTGCTTGGCATCGTCACGCACGACGCGAATCTCCTCATCATCCATCCGCCTCCGGCCCGCTCGTGAAAGTTCTTTTCGTCGTCGATCGTCAGCAGGACTGGCCTTTCGAGATACCCGGCTCGAGCGTCGCCACGGCCCGCGCTTACCTCACCGATCCCCGCTACAGCAACGGGATCGATCCACAAGTCGTAAACCTCTGCCGCGCCGATCGTTATCAGGGGCGTGGCTATTACGCATCGTTACTTGCGGAGGCACGCGGGCACCGGCCTCTGCCGGACGTGAAGACGATAGAGGACCTGCAGTCGGACGCGCACCTCGCGCTCATCTCGGCGCAGATCGACGAGCTCGTGCAGACCTCGCTCCAGCACGACAGCTCGGATCTGTTCGAGCTCGACGCGTACTTCGGGCACGATCCGGCCGAGCTGCACCCGACGCTCGCCCAACGGCTTTTCACGCTGGCCCCGGCGGCCCTGCTGCGCGCGCATTTCCGCCGTACGAACGGACGCTGGCAATTGAACGCGTTGAGCGCAATCGCTGTTTCCGACATTCCGCCGCAGCATCGCGCGTTTCTTCTCGCTGCCGCAACGGAGTACGTGACGGGTTATCGCCGCCCACTCAGCGCCGCCGCCGAGCGGGACGTCCCTGCGGTGGGCATATTGCGGGACGAGCAGGAGACGGATCGCCCCTCCAACGACGCGGCGTTGCAGAAGTTCGTGCAGGCGGCACCAGTCGTCGGTCTGCGGGCCGAAATTGTCGGCCCCGAGGCACTCGAGCGGCTTCCGGAGTTCGATGGGCTTTTCCTCCGCACGACGACGAATGTGGGGCAGTACACCTATGAGTTCTCGCGGCGGGCCGCGGCACTCGGCATGCCTGTTATCGACGATCCCGATTCGATTCTGAAGTGCACCAACAAGGTGTACCTGAACGAGCTGATGGCACGCCACAGCATTCCGACACCGAAGACGCTGATCGTGCATCGCGAAAACTTGAGCCAGGTGGTGCCCGCCCTCGGCCTGCCGTGCATCCTCAAACAGCCCGACAGCGGTTTTGGGCTGGGCGTCGTCAAAATCGAGACGGAGCAGCAGCTCATCGCCCGGGCGCGCGAGCTCCTCACGCGCTCCGAGCTCTTGATCGCACAGGAGTGGCTGCCGACCGACTTCGACTGGCGCGTGTGCGTGCTCGACCGCAGGCCGCTTTTCGTGTGCAAGTACTTCATGGCGCCGGGCCACTGGCAGGTCATCAAGCGCGATCCCGCGACTCGCGTCGAAGGTCAGACGGTCGCGCTCGCCGTCGCCGAGGCGCCCGAGATCGTCGTGGATACCGCAGTGCGAGCGGCCAATCTCATCGGGTCGGGACTGTATGGGGTCGACCTGAAAGAGGTCGGGCGCCACTGCTATCTCATCGAAGTGAACGACAACCCGAACATCGACGCCGGCAACGAGGACCAGGTGCTCGGGGATGCGCTGTATCGCGAGGTGATGGGCGTCTTCGCCCGGCGTATCGCCGAACGCCGCCGTGTAACGGTGCAGTGACCGTGCTGCGCGCGTTCGAAGCGTGCGGTCTGGAGGTCGAATACGTCCTTGTCGATCGCGCGAGCCTCGATGTCGCGCCGATCGGCGATTCGGTGCTTCGACAGCTGAGCGGCTCGAACACGCCTGTCAACGACTACGTGCACGATGCGCTCGGCTGGTCGAACGAGCTCGTGATGCACGTCCTCGAGTTGAAAAATATCCGGCCGCACGCACATCTGGGCGATCTCGCGCGCGCATTTCAAAACGAAGTCGTGTCGATGAACAATGCCCTCGGCGCGTTCAAGGCACGACTGATGCCGGGCGGCATGCATCCCTGGATGGATCCGGCGCGGGAGACGCGTCTGTGGCCCCACGACAACGCAGCCGTTTACCGCGCATACGACAGCATCTTCGACTGCCGCCGGCATGGCTGGGCCAACCTGCAGAGTACGCATATCAACCTGCCTTTCGCGAACGATCATGAGTTCGCGCGGCTGCATGCGGCGCTGCGATCGATCGTGCCGATTCTGCCGGCGCTCGCCGCGGCTTCTCCGTACGCGGACTGTCGCGCTCAGGATGCGCTCGATTACCGCATGGAAGCCTATCGCACGAACGCCGAAGCAGTACCGGCGCTCAATGGTGACCTCATCCCTGAGGTCGTGATGACGCGCGCGGACTACGAGCGTCGCGTGCTCAAACCGCTCTACGATGCCATGGCGCCTCACGATCCCGAGGGCAATCTCCAGCACGAATGGCTCAACGCGCGCACCGTGATCGCGCGGTTCGACCGCAATGCGCTCGAGATTCGCGTCGTGGATACCCAGGAATGCCCGCAGGCCGACGTCGCACTGGCCGGGCTCGTAACCGATCTTGCTCAGTCGCTCTACGAGCGCGAGTTCTCGACGACAGCACCGGATACGCAGCTTCCCAACCGCATCCTGGCCCCGGTACTCCGGCGCTGCATCCAAGACGCGGACCGGGCGCGAATAGACGATCCCGACTTCCTGAAACTTTTCGGCGGACCGCGCAGGGAGTGCAGCGCCGGCGCGTTGTGGGAAGCGATTGCGGAGCGGCTCGACCGTGAGAATTCACGGTACGCGTCGCTCTGGCGCGCACCGCTCGAATTCGTGCTCGTGCGCGGGCCGCTCGCCCGCCGGCTGCTTCGGGCGGTGGGCCCCCGGCCGGACCGTGCGGCGCTGCATGAGCTCTATACTGCGCTGTGCGACTCACTTCAGGCAGGCAGGCAGTTCGATCCCTAGACCGCGACGGCTCATGGGTGACGAGTGACGAGTGGTGGTGAAGGGTGACGAGCCCGCGATTCCTCGTTACGTGCGAGCATGGCGGCAATCGCATACCCGCCAGATACTGGCCTCTTTTCAAACGTCACCGCGAACTGCTCGCGAGCCATCGCGGGTACGACCCGGGTGCGCTCACCATGGCGCGCGAGTTTGCTGGGGCGCTTGACGCCGAGCTCGTCTACTCGACCACGAGCCGCCTGCTCGCGGATCTCAATCGGTCGCCGCACCATCGTCAGGTGTTTTCCGAGGTCACGCGAGGCCTCTCTTCGATAGAGCGTGAACGGCTGCTCGCCCGATACTACTTTCCATATCGCGATTGGGTGAACGAGCAGGTGCGGAGCGCCACCACGAACGGCGAGCGCGTTCTGCACCTGTCGTGTCACAGCTTCACGCCGCGCCTCGACGGTGCGGACCGTCGCGCCGATGTGGGACTGCTCTACGATCCGCGCCGGCGGGTGGAGCTCGCGTTCTGCAAAGCGTGGCAGGAAGAGCTCGAATCCGCGCTTCCGCATCTCGTCGTGCGGCGCAACTATCCGTATCGCGGCTACGCGGATGGGCTTACGACCGATCTGCGACGCCGCTACAAGCACCCCTGTTACGCAGGCATCGAGCTCGAAGTGAATCAAAAATTTCCGCTCGGCGAGCCCCGAGCCTGGCGTGCCCTCCGCAAATCTCTCGTCGAAACTTTCGAACGTGCGTCACGACGTTCTCCGCCGTTTCTTTAGGCGTCGCATCTGCGGCGACATCACCGTCGCTGTCTGAATTTCGTCAGCGGTCACACAACATCAGGAATGATGTCCGAATGCATCTGGCGATTTGAAATCCTCCGTGTCCCAGTTGTTATCGCCGTCAGCGAAACCGTGGTGTCATAGGCCGATTGCAGATCGCGAGTACGGACTAGCAGTAACCCTGTCTCGCTGTTCGAGCGGCGGCATTAATACACGAGGGCATCGGAGTCTTCCAGTGTTTATGCGCTCGATCTTCGACACACCTACCCTGCTGATCGTGCTGATCGTCAGTAACTTTCTGATGGCCGGCGCGATGTGGGTCGCTTTCGCGGGCCGCTTTCGCGACGGGCTTGGCCAGTGGACGATTGCGCTCGTGATGCAAGGTGGCGCGTGGCTGCTCATCATGGCGCATACGCCGCTTCCCGAGCTCGCCACGATGGCCGCAGCGAGCGCTTCTCTGGCGTTTTGCTGGTCGCTGCAGCTGAGCGCACTGCTCGAATTCCACCGCAAGCCTACGCCGCGCTGGCTACTCTACGGTCCGGTGAGCATCGCGTTTCTGGTGTTTTTCATCTACGTGACGGATACCCGGGAGCGTCTTGCGTTCGGCGGCCTGGCTTTTGGCATTGCGCAATTGATCACCGGAGCCGCTCTGTTGCATTACCGCATCGCTGCGGAGCACCGTACGCAGTGGCTTCTCGCGGGCAGCTTCTTTCTGTTGTCGAGCGGTCTTTTGTGGCTCGGATTCACCGTGTGGTTCGAACCGGAGGCGATCCTCCCGACGTCCGGAACCAGTGCGACGCCGGGCCCCGCTCTTCTTGCGTTCTATGCCGTGACGATCGGTTCGTCGTTCGCTTTCCTGCTCATGCACAAGGAGCGGGCGGACCGCGAGACCTACGAGCTCGCGACAACCGACTCCTTGACCGGGGTCTACAACCGCCGCACGTTCAAGGAACTCGCGGAGCCGCAGCTCTCCCGCGGCAGGCGCGCACGGCTGCCGGTCTCACTTCTCATGCTCGATCTCGACCATTTCAAGCGCATCAACGACACGTTCGGCCATCTTGGTGGCGACGATGTGCTCAAGTCGTTCGCGCAACTGGTTCGCAGCTGTCTGCGCAAAGAGGATCTGCTCGCGCGCTATGGCGGGGAGGAATTCGTCGTGCTGCTTCCGGGTGCGTCCCAGACCGCTGCGTACTCGCTTGCGCAGCGGATTAGAGAGGAAGTCTCGGCAAGACCGTTGACAGCCAACGGCCAACTCGTCAGGGTCACGGTCAGCGTGGGTCTGGCGTGCGAAGGTGGGGACACGCTGCCTTCGCTCGAAGCGATGCTCGAACGCGCGGACGAAGCGCTATACAAAGCAAAACACGAAGGTCGAAATCAGGTGATCGTGCTGCCGATGGCGCTCGACATGAACGCCTTCGCCGTACACCCTTCGTAGAGCCGTAGCTCCCGCGCTGGCGCACACCGCGCCAGCGATATCCCGCTCTAGGTCACCATCAACGCAGCGCGCCCGGTCACGAGCGCTTTATCCAGGCGCTGGTGCAGCGCTTCCGCCTGCTCGAGCGGGACTTTCTCCGTCACCATCGGCCACAGCTCGCCTCGCGCGACGAGCTCGAGGGATTCGACCACCTCCTCCTTCGTTGCATAGCGGCTGCCCAGGAGCTCCAGCTCCCTTCGCAGCATCTCTCCGGGATATGCAGTGAACGTCCCCCCGTGTCCGCCGAGCGTCACGTACCGTCCGCCTTTGCCGAGCGCGGCTAGCGCCGCTTCCGCTGTCGAAGGCGCGCTCACGAAGTCGACTGCGACGTCGATGCCCTTCCCACCCGTGGCTTCCAGCAGCTGTTCTCCGACGCGCCCTTCTGATGCATCGATGGTGATGTCCGCTCCGGCTTTCACGCACGCTTCGAACTTGGCCGCCGCGAGATCCACCGCGATGACCTTTCGCGCATGGACCCACCTCGCGACCTGAAGCATGTGGACGCCGAGTCCGCCGCCTGCACCGAAAACCGCGACGGTGTCGGTCGGCGCAATTCGCGCTTTCCGCGTGACCTTCACGGGTGTCGCGATGGCGTCACAGATAACACCGGCTTCGGCCGGGTGTTTGCGCCAATCCAGTCCATCCGGGAATTTGATGAACGAGCTCGCGGGTAACTTGATGTATTCCGCATACCCACCGTCGATTTCACGGCCGACATAACCGCGGAAATTCTCGCAAAGCGTCTCGCGGTCGATGCGGCACCACCTGCATTCGCCGCACGTCATATAGAAGTACGCTGTAACCCCGTCGCCGCGCCTGAGACCGGTCACGTCCGGCCCTGTCGCGACAATTTCCCCGGTGATCTCGTGGCCTAACACGCGCGGCGTCGCAACGTTGAGGCGTCCCGCGCGCGCATGATGCACAGTAAGCCCGGCGCCGCATGCCAGCACTTTCGCCACGGCTTCTCCCGGACCCGGCTGAGGATCGGGAATCTCTTCCAGGACGAGCGGAGCACCGGGTTCTCTGAGCACTATCGCTTTCATCGAGGTCTCCAGAAACGGACGCACACCTTTTTGGTTGTACCACGCAATCATTGCACGCGAAAAAACCGGCGGCCAGTTCGGACTCGACGCGCCCGCCGACACCGACGAGAATATCAGCCGCTCGAGCGGCCCCGGACGCCGCGCCGAGGGCCCTTCGCATCCTTTCTACGGAGAACACGCATGAGCACCAAAGACAAAGTCATCGTCATCACTGGGGCAGGCAGCGGCATCGGCAAAGCTACGGCCCTGGCGTTCCTCGAAGACGGCTGGCGTGTCGCGCTGCTCGGACGGCGCAAGGAACCTCTGGAGGAAACGGCACAGGCGGCGGGAGCGAATCGCGAACGCGCGCTCGTGGTGCCCGCTGACGTGGGCAACCCTAAGTCCGTACAGGCAGCGTTTGCACGCGTCAAAGAGGTTTTCGGCCGCGTCGATGCGCTCTTCAACAACGCGGGGCAGAATGCCCCCGGCGTACTTTTCGAGGACCTGCCATACGAAAAATGGCAGTCGGTGGTGGATGCAAACTTCACCGGCACGTTCCTCTGCGCCCAGGCCGCGTTCAGGATCATGAAGGAGCAGGATCCGCGCGGCGGTCGCATCATCAACAATGGCTCGATATCGGCGCAAGTGCCGCGGCCTGACTCTGCGCCGTATACAGCGACGAAGCACGGCGTAAGCGGTCTCACGCGCACTATCGCGCTCGACGGACGCAAGTACGACATCGCCTGCTGCCAGATCGACGTAGGCAACGCGATGACCGAGCTCGCCGCGCGCATGTCGAAAGGGGTGAAGCAGGCGACCGGCGAGATCAAGGCCGAGCCGATGATCGACGTCGCGGACGTGGCGCGCTCGGTGTTGCACATGGCCAATCAGCCGCTGCACATCAACGTCTACCATCTCATGATCATGGCGACGAAGATGCCATACGCGGGCCGCGGTTGAGCGGAACGCGAAGAAAACGCTCCCTCACAATTACAAGGAGGAAACTTGAAAGTCACGCGCACCTTGCTGGGCGCCTGCCTCGCGCTTTGCGCAGCACACGTAGGCTATGCACAGACGTACCCGTCCAAACCCGTGCGTCTCATATCGCCATACCCGCCGGGTGGAGGCACGGATGCCACGGCACGCATCGTCGCTCAGTCGCTGGGCGACCAGATGGGGCAGCAGGTCATCGTCGACAGCCGCGGGGGCGCGAGCGGCCGTATCGGCACCGAGCTCGCCGCCAAGTCCGTTCCGGATGGCTACACGCTCGTGCTCGGAAACGTCGCGCCGCTTGCGATCCTGCCAGGCTCGGGTATGAAGCTCACGTACGAGCCGCTCAAGGATTTCCAGCCGGTGAGTCTCATCGCGACCTCCGACTACATCCTGACAGTGCATCCTTCGCTGCCTGCGAAAAACGTGAAAGAGCTGCTTGCGCTCGCGCGCACGAAGCCGGGCGCTCTCGCCTATGCGTCGAGCGGCAACATGGGCGGGCCGCATCTGGCCGGAGAGCTCATCAACCTGCTCGCCAAAGTGAACATCCTGCACATTCCCTACAAAGGGAACGGTCCCGCTGCGGTGGCGATCCTCACTGGCGAGTCGCAACTCATGTTCGGCAGCGGCCCGTCCGTCGTGCCGCACATCGACGCCGGAAAACTGCGCGCACTCGCCACGACGGGGCCCAGGCGGACCATGAAAGAGCTCCCGACGATGGCCGAGTTCCTGCCGGGGTACGAAGTGACGCAGTGGTACGGCATCCTTGTTCCGGCGGGCACGCCGAAGGACATCCTGACGCGGCTGCACAAGGAAATCGTGACGGCCGTTGCGAACCCGAAAAACGCGCAAGCGCTGGTGAAGCTTGGCACCGCGCCGGTCAGCACGACCCCCGAGGAATTCGCTGCCTTCATCAAGTCGGAAACGGCGAAGTACGGGAAGGTGATCAAGGCCGCGAAAATCACGCCCGAGTGATAGACGAATTCGAGTTTTTCCTCGAGAAGCACTGGTCCGACGGCTTTCCGGTCGTCACGCCAACCGAAGCACGCGTGGAACGCATGCTCGCGGGCACCGCGCGCGCGCCCGACGAGCTCGTGGGAAATATCCCGCCGGCGATGGAACCGGCAACGGTACGCATTGTAGCCATCCATGCCCTCATGGCAGGGTGTAAGCCGGAGTATCTGCCCGTAGTGCTCGGCGGGATCGAGCTCATGCTGCGCGAGGAATTCAACCTGAACGGCGTGCAAGGCACGATGCACGGGGTCGCGCCGCTCATGATCGTGAACGGCCCTTATGCAGGAAAGATCGGGCTGCACGGTGGAAACGGCTGTTTCGGCCCGGGGTTCCGCGCGAATGCGTCGATCGGACGCGCAATACGTTTGATGCTCATGAACCTCGGCGGCGGCATAGCCGGCGTCGGCTCGGCAACGGTGTTCGGCACGCCATTGCGTTACACCGCCTGCATCACCGAAAACACGGAGCGCAGCCCGTGGGAAACGCTGGCGGTCTCGCGAACCTATTCGACCGAAGACGACGTGATCACGTGCGCGATGGTCGAAAGCCCCCGGCTTTGTTACGACGATGCCAACCAGGAGCCGGAACGTCTTCTCACGGGCATTGCCGATTCGATGACCGCGCTCGGCTCGTGGAACATGCATGTGCGCTCCGATATGGTCGTGGCAATGAGCCCCGAGCATGCGACGATCTGCGCGGAAGCGGGACTCAGTCGCGAGCGCGTGCATCGGACGCTCTGCGAGACGGCCGGCCTCACCGTGCGGGAAATGAAGCGCGGCGGGAACTGGCGCAGCGAGCGCGCGGCGAAGCTCGGGATCGATCCTCGGGAAGAAGATCGCTTCGTACCGGTGATCAAGGATCCGCGGGACCTGCATCTCATCGTCGCCGGCGGCTGGGGACCTCTCACGGCCGTGTGTCATGGCTGGGGAGGCGGCAGTCGCGCGGTGCATGGGACGTACACCGTCTGAAGAGTGATCCGGGCTGACGCAGAGAGTGATGAATGGTGTTGAGATAGAATCGCCCGGTTTGGTGTTCTTCAGCTTTGTCGTCACCCCTTCTCATCACCTCTTTTCATCACTTCTTTTCTTGTGCCTGTAGACGAATTCGAATTCTTTCTCGAGAAACACTGGTCCGATGGTTTTCCGGTCGTGACGCCGACCGAGGCGCGCGTGCAGCGCATGCTGGAAGCCACTCGGCGCGACCCGGATGAGCTGATCGGGCACGTGCCGCCGGCGATGGAGCCTGCCACCGTACGCACTGTCGCGATACACGCGCTCATGGCCGGTTGTAAACCCGAATACCTGCCGGTCGTGCTGGGCGCGCTCGAGCTCATGCTGCGCGACGAATTCAACATGAACGGCGTTCAGGGCACGATGCACGGCGTCGCGCCGCTCATGATCGTGAATGGGCCTTACGCTCGCAAAATCGGTATTCATGGCGGCAATGGTTGCTTCGGGCCGTCGTTTCGCGCAAATGCGACGATCGGCCGTGCGATCCGGCTGATGATGTTGAATCTTGGCGGCGGCATTGCAGGGATCGGCTCGGCGACGATTTTCGCGACGCCGTTGCGATATACGGCATGCATCGCTGAGAACATCGAGCGCAGCCCCTGGGAAACGCTGGCCGTCTCGATGGGTTATCGCGCCGACGAGAATGTCATCACGTGCGCGATGGTCGAGAGCCCGCGCCTGTCCTTCGACGACGTGAGCCAGGAGCCGCGGCGGCTCCTCAACGGCATCGCGGATTCCATGGTCGCGATGGGCTCATGGAACATGCACGCGCGATCGGACATGGTCGTCGCAATGGGCCCGCAGCATGCGGCCATCTGTGCTGAGGCCGGCATGAGCCGCGCGGAGGTGCATCGCACTTTATGCGAGCTCGCAGGACGCAAAGTACGCGACCTGAAGAACGGCGGAAACTGGAGACGCGAGCGGGCGCTCCAATTCCCGATCGACGTCGACCCGGACGACGAGGATTGCTTCATCCCCGCGATCAAGGATCCCGCCGACCTTCACCTGATCGTCGCCGGCGGCTGGGGCCCCTGCACTGCCGTGTGTCACGGATGGAGCGGCGGCAGCCGCGCCGTCCACGGCGCATATCGAATTGACTGAGCGAAAGGAAGTCGATGAATGACCTACCCTGGATAGACCCGACCGCGGGCAGCGGTAAAGCGAAAATCGCGCTCGCGCCGCGACCGATGGATCTGGCGGGCAAAGTCGTCGGTCTCCTCGACAACACGAAAGAACAGGCCGACATCATTCTGCAGACGGTCGGAGATGCACTGCGCGAGCGTCACGGCGTTGCACGTGTCGTCATCCGGCGGAAGGAACATTATTCCAAGCCCGCGACCAACGCCTTGATCGACGATTTTGTGAACGAAGTGCAGCTCGCGATCGCCGCGGTCGGAGGGTGAGGCTCCTGCACGTTGTGCAGTGTGCACGACACGATAGAGTTCGAGAAGCGCGGCGTCCCTGCGACGGTCATCATCACGCAGGCTTTCAGAAACGCCTGTGTGTTCCAGTTCAAGGGCAAAGGGATGGAAGGCCATCCCTACATCGAGCTCCCACATCCCATCAGCAATCTCAAACCCGCCGAAATGCGCGAGCTCACGTTGCAGTACGTGGATCAGATCGCGCGTCAGCTCACCGCTTGAGGAGCCAGGAATGAAGGTATGCATATTCGGCGCCGGTGCAATCGGCGGGCACATCGGCGCGCGTCTTGCCGCCGCGAAGCAGGCCGAGTTATCCGTCGTCGCGCGTGGGCCGCAACTGGACGCGATTCGAAAGAATGGCCTGACGCTCATCTCCGGCGGGCAGGAGATCCGCGGAAAGCCTGACGCCGCCACCGACGATCCCGCGACGCTGGGCAAGCACGATGTGGTGATCGCGACGCTCAAAGCGCACGTCCTGCCAGGCGTCGCGTCGACGCTCGAGCAATTGCTCGC
>Ga0075421_100001384_pt1 | contig 28272 bp, 23 predicted proteins | sample SoiMetdeltSBSDD5_FD_75292 | JGI IMG/M metagenome (GOLD analysis project Ga0075421, IMG submission 75292) | Bulk soil microbial communities from a Populus tree surrounding site in Tennessee, USA - Soil MetaG P. deltoides SBSDD5 | ecosystem: Environmental > Terrestrial > Soil > Tree plantation... | reverse complement strand
CGGTTTTTGCTGCGCCTTCCGAAGTCGGCGTGGTTCTCATGCACGGAAAGTGGGGATCGCCTCAGAGCATGTCGGCGCTCGCCCGCGAGTTAGAGTCAAAGGGGTATTTGGTGAGCAATGCGGAAATGGCGTGGTCCGGGCGCAGGCTATACGATGTAGACTATCCCACGGCGTTGAAGGAAATCGAGCAGGAGGTTCAGCAGTTGCGCGCTAAAGGCGCCAAGCGCGTAGTCGTAGCGGGACAAAGCATGGGTTCGAATGCGGCGGTGGCCTATGCCTCATCCGGCTTCGATCTCGACGGGTTGGTGGTCCTATCGCCGGGACATTTTCCAGAGGGCGGGATGGGGAAACGGCTGCGCCCTAGTTACGAGCGAGCACAACGCATGGTCGCGGCTAATCGAGGCGCAGACTTTGACTCCTTCGAAGATATCAATCAGGGCAAGCAAAGGGCGCTCAAGATAACAGCCGGAATCTACGTTTCCTATTTCGACCCAAATGGTCTCGGCGCGATAACGAAGAATATTAAAACGTTCTCAAAGCCAGTGCCTGTGCTCCTGGTCATCGGCACCGATGATCCATTTTATCCGGAATCGAAAGCGATGTTCGACTCGGCCCCGGCCAACGCGGCGAGCCGGTACGTAGTGCTGAATACCGACCATTTCAATATGCCGAACGTAGTCGCAGCTGAGTTCGTCAAATGGCTCGATTCCTTTGCCCAATGAAGCAGTCGTCAAGAAGCGCGTGGCAAAAACGCTGTACCGCAAAGTTGCCGTCGTCGGGGTTCGTCAGCCGCGCAGAGAAACGCGGGATTTCAGCGTCGGTCTAGATTCGCCAAAAGAGAGATCGCTTTGTGCTAAAGGCTGGTAAGCTGTGGCGATCGGCTCAGATCTCCGTCACGCTCCGCACTTTCAATTTTTTTCGTTTGGCTTGGTCGAGCGCGTATTTGCCGACCGCGAGATCTTCGTCGGCGATGCCGTTGGATTGAAAGAAAATTCTCTTCGGGCGCGGCTGGGGCACGCCTTGGGCGACGAATTTTTCCAGTGGTATGATGTCTTCCCATCGGGCGATGCGAGTTTGACAAGCCTCGACCAAATCGCCGCTGTCCGCCTTTGCGGCCGCAAGATCGTCGACCACGATGAGATCCATGCGCCGAATGAGGTTGTTCGAAACTTCGTGTTTCACCGTCGAGTTGGCGCCGATGGAAGCGACCAGGACTTCGTCTTTCAAGCTTCCGCCGGTGGCGACCGGAGTGGTCGAGTCGGTGGAGACAACCAAGATGTCGGATGCAGCTTCGACTTCGTCGACCGTGTCGGCTTCTTTCCAATCGGCTTTGACGACTTTGCTCATCTGCTTGATGAAGTCTTTGCGCCGTTTCGGCGTGCGGCCCCATACGACCACCTGCTCTATCGGACAGGCTTCGGCTATGGCTTCAACTTGAAAAGTCGCTTGCCAGCCCGGACCGATCACGCCCAGGACTCTGCTGTTTGCCGGCGCCAGATACTTGGCGGCGACTCCGGTTGCGGCGCCGGTGCGCAGGCTGCTCAAAAAACCCATGTTGACGATCGCCTGGATGCCGCCTTTGCGGCCATGGTATAGCGTGATCGTGTTGGCGTCGGCGGCGTAAGAACGGAGACAGATTAAGTCCGAGTCTTGATGCCATGCAGCCATCATGTTGAGTTGTTTCTCGCTGCCTTTAAGACGGCGCCGCGGCACGCTGCGCATCTTGCCAGCGGCGCGATCGCGGAACATTTTGTCGAGCAGGGCGACGGCCTGAGCCATGTCGACGAGCTTTCGGGTTTGCGGTTCGCTGATGATCAATGCCATGCTTCAAAATCCTCTCAGCTTCTATAACGCAGGAAATTTCTCGGGGCAAGGCACTAAGAATCTCGAAAAGGCTTGACGCTTGCTTTGCTTGGATTCAATATAGACCAGCCCAACGCTTGAGAATGCCCGATAAATCGAATGACCGCAATTTATTCCCAGGAGAGTGAAAAGCGCTGATGGCCCAATCAAATCTGCAAACGCGTCTTTGTCCGCACTGCGCCAATAGTATCGCCCTGGATGCGTTGACGTGTCCCTATTGCAAAGTGGATTTGCTGCATTCTCTGGCGCCGGAATGGCCTGGACGAAACGAGGACGAAGAATCGCCGTCTTTGCTCCGCGCAAAAGATAAACTCCCGGTTAGATCGAGGGTGATCCTGGTGATCGGGCTGCTGGTTTTTGCCCTCGGTGTTTATCTCGTCGGCGGCAACCGCGAACGAAGCGATATGGCGCCGGTCCTAGCTGAACAGCAACGAGTGCTTCGGGAAAAGGATGAAAAAATCCAAGGTCTCGAAGCCCAGCTCGCGCAACTGCGCCGGGATCGTCAGGGCGGCACGGATGAAATCGCGGCGCTCAAATCTAAAATCGCGGCAAGCCAAAAGGATCTGACCACGGCACGAGCGCAGTTGCGCGATGCCAATCGAGAGATCGATCGCTTGGCTGCGAGCCGTATTGCCGCCGCGCAGCGACCGACGCCGCGCAACGCCGGCTCGCAGCCTACTGCCGCTGCGCCTTCCGCCGCGCGCTCGCGTCGGGTCGCGGATCCTGGAGTTTACGAAACCATGCGCGCCACCTCGGTTTACGAGGAGCCGGTCGGCTCTTCTCGTGTCATGTCTCAAATCGCCAAAGGCACCCAGATTACCGTCATCCGGTCTGCGGGCGATTGGCTTGAAATCCGCTCAAAACACGGCAACCCGTCTGGTTTTATTCGCGCTGACGATGCGACATTTCTCAGCCGAGCCAACTAGACGTCGATAGTTTCTTTCTGATAGCTATTCCTAGTTCCCGCGCGCTATTTCGTGCCGCAGTGTTTTTCCGGTGCGGCCGCGAAGTCAACACAGGACGTCGGAGTTCGTGAGCAGAAAGAAGTTGCTTCATTGGAAGACCTGCCAACTCTCGAACCAATCGCCCATGCCACGCCCCAGGGTTTTCTCGGCAAAACTTTCTCTTCCCTACGCCACGCGAATTACCGATATCTTTGGTTCGGAACAGTGTTCATGAGCGCTGGGCAGTGGATCCAGCAGGTCACCCTGGGTTGGTTGCTCTATGATTTGACCGGCTCTTCGGTGCTTCTGGGCGCGCTGAACGGGCTCCGAGCCTTACCTTTTCTGATCGCCAGCCCGATCGCTGGAGTCGTCGCCGACCGCACCGACCGCAAAAAGATTCTGACGGCCACGCAATACGTCCTGATGACTACGACCGTCGCTATGGGTTTTCTCGTGGCGCTGAAACTGGTGGCGGTCTGGCACTTGTTTGCTTTTACGCTGATCACGGCGATTGCCTGGGCGTTCACCGACCCGGTGCGCCAGAGCATGGTACCAACCTTGGTCCCCAAGGAAGATTTAATCAACGCCGTGGCGCTAAATTCCGCGGCCTTCAATATGACCAAGGTCATCGGTCCGTCGGTCGGCGGGCTGTTGATCGTCGCTTTCGGCGCCGCGGGAAATTTTTTCGTGCAGGGCGCCGCCTACGCTGCGGTTCTGCTCTCGATCTACTGGATGGTCATTCCGCCGGCGCCGACTGAAGCGAAGCGCTCATCGGCGCTGGCCAATCTAAAAGAAGGTCTGCTCTATATCTGGTCCAATCCAACGGTGTTTGCGCTGCTCACGGCGGCGCTGGTGCCGCGCATCTGTGCCATGCCGTATCAAATCCTCATGCCGGTTTTTCAAAAGGACGTCCTCAAGGTGGGACCCGAAGGCTTGGGGATCATGCTCGCGGCGCCGGGGCTGGGAGCGATGTTGGCGGGATTGCTGTTGGCGAGCTTGGCTCATCGCGTTCAACGCCAGGGCGTGCTGATGCTTTCCAGCCTGATCGCTCTCGGCATCGCCATGAATATGTTTTCCTGGACGACGTCTTTTCCGCTGGCGATTTTAGCGCTGGTAAACATCGGCGCTTTCCAGATCTTTTACATGGCCACCACCAATACCATGCTTCAGGTCATCGTGCCGGATCATTTGCGCGGCAGGGTCATGAGCATCTACGCTCTCGACCGCGGCTTGATGCCCATTGGCGCTCTCACCGCCGGAGTGAGCGCCCATTGGATCGGCGCGCCGGCGACCGTCAGTTACATGGGTTTTGCGGTCATCGTGATGGCTGGTTTGGTTGCCTGGCGCGCGCCGGTGGTGCGCCGGCTCGGGGTATCGTTGAACGGTTGACTTCCCGCCGGTCACTTTCCTATAGTGACCGCGTCATTGGAGGCTTTATGAAACCGATGGCCGCGATCGTCGTCCTATTGGTCTTGATAGCGAGTGCGAGTTTGACTCAAGCGCAAGGCTTCCGCGGCGGCTTTGCCGGAGGGGGGCGAAGCGGTGGAGGCGCACCGGCGCAATCCGGCGCAGTGATGACCGGGCGGCCAGGGCCCGCGCCATCTCAAGGCTTCAATGCTTCGCAGTCGAGATTTGTGAACCCGCCAATCGGGATTGGGAATGTGCCGGCGGTTACGACGCCTCGCTTCGGGTCGGGACAATTCCACCGGGGGATCGGCGTGTTATCGCCGACGCCGTTTGTGCGGCGGACGCCGGGGTTTATTTTGGGCACGGTGCCTTTCCACCGGCATCGGCCGTGGTTTTTTCATCGCCATCCGGGAATCGTGTTTTACGACGTTCCCGGCTACTACAACACGACAATCGTTACACCCTATACGCCCTATGTCCCCTATGTTCCCGGAACCCCGCAGCCCGATCGCCGCTTTGCCGACAATGCGCCTCGTGATGAGCGAACCCGCGGGCCCGGTCAAGTGGCGCCGTTCGATCCGGCGCCCCAGGAAGTGGTGCAGCGCATGCTCACTCTTGCTGGAGTCAAAAAAGGCGACGTGGTTTATGATCTCGGCTCGGGCGACGGACGCATTCTCATTGCTGCCGCGAAGAAATATGGAGTTCGGGGCGTCGGCTTCGAGATCGATCCCGGTCTGGTGAAATTGTCCCGTGAGAACGCGCGGCGCGAAGGCGTGGAAAACCTGGTGGAAATCCGCGAACAGGATTTTCTGACGGCGGATCTATCGCCCGCCTCGGTGGTGACCCTTTATTTATCTGAGGACGGCAATCTGGCTGTGCGCCCGCAACTGATGCGCCAACTCAAGCCGGGCGCGCGCGTGGTTTCCTATACATTCGGCATGGGCGACTGGCAGCCAAAAATTGCTCAAACCTACCGCGACGCCGGAGGTGACTCCCATCAGCTGTATCTCTGGCACACTGACGAGCCTATGGTGTTCAGCGATAACTCGCCGCAGATCCTGCAACCCCAGCCAAACCGCGATGGTTCGCTCATCATCGAAGTCAAATAGTAATTTTGCTCGCGCGTCGATTGCATCGAGGATTTGCTAACCCTAGCCGCGCCGAATTCTATTTGTCCGATTCCGATTTTCGCTGCATCTTCAATCGGCACCAAATCGAGCTCGACTGCTTCAGCGATCGCCTTTTACGACGCATACAACTGATCGATAAACCCACTGTCGTCGATTTTCCTGAGATAGTGTAAATCCCACGGTTCCATCGGACCGATGTGATGCATCTTGGGGTCTTTGCCGACGTCGAGGTCATAGACATTCTGGATCGCGGCCGGCAGGGGATAGGGCTTTTTGTTGAGCAGTTTGGCCCATTCGCGCTGCAGATGAATGTAGTACTCGTCGTCTTGCAAGCCATAGCGCTTGGCGAGATTGTTTTTCAGAATCGGCACAACTTTAGCGGGTTGGGTTTTGAAGAAGTGCAGCGCTTCGATGAATCCCTTGATGAATGCGTTGACCGTTTCCTCGTTGGCTTTGATGTAATCGCTGGTCGCGAGCAAGGTTGTGTTATGAATCACCGGGCGATCCGGCAGATCGACGACATGCAGCCCCTTTTTGATGCCGTAGAGGTCAAACGGCATGTCAACCAGCGCCGCTACCGCTTTACCGGAAGTGATTTCATCGACGAAATCCAAAAATTTACCCGACGTGTCGTTGATCACATCCATGTTGATCTCTTCGGGCTTGAGCCCGCAGGTTTCCAATACCGCGCGCAGATTGCCGGACACGCAGGGCGCCTTAGAGTGGCAGACGATCTTGCGGCCTTTTAGATCTTCCACATTCTTGATTTCCGGCAGCGCCACCAGCCGGTCGTCCCAGTTGTTCTGGGCTTGTGCCAGGTATGTCAGGCGCTTTTCTCCTTTGGCGCGCTCGCGATAGGTTTCGTGATGCAGGCCGCTCAGAAAATCGATTTCGCCGGCGAGCGCGAGCTTGGCGCGGTGCGCCATGGTCGGCGCCTTGGCGCCGCCGACAATATGCAGATCGATTTCATAACCGTACTTTTCCATCACCTTGGATTCCTTGAAGACATAGAGAAAGGGCAGGTGCGATGAGTCGCTGGCCAAAAGATCTAGTGTGCGCATGATTTGTCTCCTTCTATTCCTGTTAGATTGATTTAACTGCCGAACTCGTTGTGTTTAGTCTTAGTCGCCGAATCAAACCTCGAATCAGCGAATCCCCATCTCGGTCTGCACGTCTCTTAGCAGTGTCATGTCGTGCGCGATGGACACCGGTACGCTGGTTTTCTTGGTCTGCTGCTGAATGAAATTCCATTCGATACTGAGATCGTCGTCGGTCAGCATGCCGTTTCTGCTGAAACCGGGCTTGGCCAACTCCAGCGAGCGGAGCGCGTCTTTTTCTGTGGCGCGAGTCCAAGCCATGAGAATTTTAACCGTGTCTTTGGCATTCGCTTGCAATAGTCGCAGGCTTCGCAGCGACGCGCGAATCACGCGTTTGATCAGGTCGGAATCTTTCTTGATCTTGTCTTCGTGGACGCCGAGACCGGCGATCGGATTGATGACGATTTCCGCCGTGTTGCCGAGCAGGCGATAGCCCTGGTTTTCGAGCTGAATATTGGTCGGCAGTGGCATCAAGCTTCCCTGCGCGATGTTTTTCTCCAAAGCGGCGATCCGCGCCGGCGTCGCGCCCATCGCCAGCAGCTGGTATTCACCTTTCTTCAGTCCTATGTGGTGTAAATGCTTCTCCGTCAGGATCGCTTGGGTGTTGCCGAAAGAGCTCACCGCGAACACTTTTCCCTTCAGATCGTTCGGCGCATTGATCTCCGGCCGCACCACAAGGGCGAACAGCGGACGGGAATTTAGCGCCGCGACGAGTTTTGTCCCCAAGCCCTGCATCGCGCCGTTGAGCACGGGGGAAATATTCAATGAAAAATCGATATAACCGTTGGCCAGAGCCACGGTGGCGACGTTGCCATTCATCTGAATCAGCTGGGGTTCCAGTCCTTCGCTGCGGAAGAAGCCTTTTTCGAGCGCAACCTTTACCGGATACCAAGTCATACTTACCGCCGAATAGGAGAACGTGACTTTTCTTAAATCAGCTGCCGCTGCCAGTCGTGGATTCGCCAAGCCGGACAGCGCGACTAACAGCGAAAAGAAATAAATGCGCTCCCTATAGATCATTGCGCCGGCTTGGGAATTTCGATCGGCAGATCGGCGCGGTCGCCCCACTCTTTCCAAGAGCCGATGTAATTGCGGACTTTCGGAAAGCCGAGCAAGCGCAAGGCGACATAGCTATGCGCCGCGCGATAGCCGCCCTGGCAGTAAGACACGACTTCTTTGTCCGGCGTGATGCCGGCTTTTTCGTACATTATCTTGAGATCGGCGTTGGATTTGAATTTGCCGTCCGGAGCGATGTTATCGGTCCACTCGATATGAATCGCGCCGGGAATCGCCCCGCCGCGCGCGGCGCGAACATGAGTGCCGCGGTATTCGCCTGCGCTGCGCGTGTCGAGAATGGCGATTTGCTTCTGACCGAGCGAACGAAGAACGTCATCGGTGGTCGCCAGCACGTCTCGGCGTTCCGCGATTTTGAACGGCGCAGTTTTGGGCGGCGTTGCATCCGACGTAACCGGCGCCCCAGCCGCTTTCCAGGCTCGAAACCCGCCGTCGAGCATCTTTACGTTCGGATGCCCATAGTATTCGAGAAACCATAATCCCCGCGCTGCGCGCATGCCGGAATTGTCTTCGTAAAAAACAACTTCTTTAGATTCGCTGACACCGCGCAACTCGAGCACGTGATGGATCATGAACATAAAGGCCTTCAGCGGCGCGTCGCTGGTGTCGATCAAGCTCAGACCGAAGAGATCGAAGTGCGTCGCGCCGGGAATATGCCCGTTGGCATAATCTTCCGCCGGGCGCACATCAATAATGCAAAGATTTTCAGCGTTAAGTTTCCGCTGCAATTCACTCGCTGTTGTGAGCAGGGTTTCGCGCGTATATTGTTTATCCATAGGCTCCCTATAACACTAGTCGAAATGGCACTGCAAATTAACAAAGCGAACCGTGAATTCGCCGGCCCGGCAATGGTCGCCGCGGGATTGGTGGGTATTTATTTATTCGTCGCTGGCTTCACTTACCAGCTTGCCCTGCCCGGACGAAAATTGACATTTCCCGCCGCTCACTATTCCCATCCCGACTTCAAAACCGAATGGTGGTATTACACAGGTCATTTGGCAACCGAGAGCGGTAAAAAGTACGGTTACCAAGTTACTTTTTTTCGTTTCGGCGTGCGCGACCGGCAGAAGGAAACAAAAGAGTCGCCGCTGTTCACTGAGTTGTACATGGCGCATTTTGCGCTTTCGGACATAGCTGCGAAGAAGTTCACGTTTCGCGAACGAATCAACCGCGGCTACGATAAGAAGGCCGGCGCCGCGACAGATCGGTATTTAGTTTGGAACGAAGACTGGAAAGTCCAGGGTGATGTGAAAACTCATTCGCTTCAAATTAGCGATCGCCGGACGCAACTCCGCCTTTCTCTCAAATCGCTCAAACCGCCTGTGTTGCACGGTGACAACGGTCTCAGCCAGAAGGGCGAGGGCGAGGGACGAGCGTCCTATTATTATTCAATGACGCGCATGCAAACCGACGGCGAATTAATCATTGACGGCAAGAAGGAGACCGTCCGCGGGGCGAGCTGGATGGACCACGAGTTCGGCAGCAATCAACTGGGCGAGGATCAGGTCGGCTGGGACTGGTTTAGCATTCAGCTCGACAACAATGCCGAATTGATGCTCTACCTGATGCGCCGAAAGGATGGTTCGGTCGACCCGCACTCCAGCGGGACTTTGGTAAATTCAGACGGCGTGACAAAGCACCTTTCTCTCAAAGACTATCGCGTTGAAGTAATGGACCGGTGGAAAAGCCCCAGCAGCGGCGCCACCTATCCGATGAAATGGAAAGTAATGATTCCTTCGGAGAACATCGAGCTGGAAATCAGTCCCGCCTTTCCAGAGCAAGAACTGATCACCAATCGCAGCACGAGAGTGACCTATTGGGAGGGTGCGGTTGGAATCACAGGAAAATTCAGAGACAAACCCGTGACCGGTAATGGTTACGTTGAAATGACGGGATACGCGGGCAAACTAAACATCTAGCGATGGCAATTGAACAGGATCTGAGAAACCTTGCGATCCGACAGCGCTTGTTGTCGGGCGGCGACCGCGTTCTCGTGGCCGTTTCGGGTGGACCGGATTCGGTGGCCCTGTTACACCTGCTTTGCGAGTTGCGGGACCAATTCGCACTTCATCTCGAAGTGGCTCATTTACAACATGGGATTCGCGGTGAGGAGTCGAAGGAGGATGCGACCTTTGTCGCGGCTCTGGCTGAGTCTTTGGAGCTGCCATTTCACTTAAAAGGGATCGATCTGCCGCAGATGAAGTCCGACGCCGGCAAGGGCAATCTCGAAGCGCTGGGGCGCGTGGAGCGCTATCGTTTTTTTGCCGAGGTGGTTAAGGATCGGGGTTTAGGCAAGGTTGCCACCGCGCATACCCGCGACGATCAGGCGGAGACGGTGATGATGTGGTTTTTGCGCGGCGCGGGCAAGAAGGGATCGGCTGGCATGTCGCCGCTGCAACAACTTCGCCTAGCCAATGGCTCGCCGGATACACTGACCGTCATTCGCCCGCTTCTTGAAACTTCGAAATCAGAGATTCTCGCGTATCTGGCAGAAAAGGGCCTCGCCTACAGAATCGACCTGAGCAATCAGGACTCGGCGTTTCTGCGTAACTGGATTCGTTTGGAACTGATGCCAAAGATTCACGAGCGTGTTGACGATGGCTTGTCCAGCCGGCTCGGTCAGCAGGCGCAGTTGTTTCGCGACGAGGATTTATTTTTAGAAGAGATGGCGCGAAAATGCCATGACCGGATTCACGATGGGATCGGTCTTAGCCGGACGGCGCTGCTCGGAGAGCCGAAGGCGCTGCAAAGGAGAGTGCTTCGGCTTTGGCTGGAGCAAAAGCGCGGCCATTTGCGCGGCATCGATTTCGTTCACATCGAGACGCTGCTGCGTCTAATTGAGGAGGGACCGGCGCAGGGACGTTTGTCGATTCCCGGCGGATGGGAATTGGTCCGCGAATATGAAAAGCTTCGGTTGGAGCGCCGGTCTCGAGGATGGAAATCGATCTGTTATAATTATCGATTAGAAGTCGGCACCCGATTGCGCATTGATGAAGCATCTATAGAACTTCAAAGCGAATTGGCCGCGAAAACACAGCTCCAGCTCGAATTTGGTCTCATGGAAGCGGCATTTGACGCTTCTTGCCTGACTGGGCATTTGGCGGTGCGCAATTTTCGACGTGGCGACCGATTTCAGCCTCTCGGCATGGCCGGCCACAAGAAAATTAAAGATCTCTTCATTGAAAAGAAAGTTCCCCTTTCAATCCGGGCCCGATGCCCGCTTTTGACCATGGACGAAGAAATTCTCTGGATCCCCGGCTTTGGCAGAAGCGAAATAGCTCGAGTCTCGGAAAAAACGGCCGCCTGTATTTGCATGAAGGCGGTCCCGATCGAGACTTAGCTTTCCATAAGATATTATTGATCGAAGTAGTCGCGTGTGTTACACTTTTTTCGTTCTTAGACTTTGGAGGAGCGTTTGAGTCAGTCATCGAAACATATTGCCTTATGGCTAGTTCTGGCACTGATTTTCCTCGCGATCTTTAGTGTCTTTAATAAACAGCACGGGCGCGAACCGGAAATCGTTTTCAGCGAGTTCATGACCTCCGTCGATCGCGGCGATGTGCAGAAGGTCACGATTCAAGGACATAATATTCAAGGAGAATACAAAAACGGCGAGCGCTTTCGCACTTTCGCGCCGAACGACCCCGAATTGGTGAAATCACTGCGTGAGAAAAAAGTTAAGATCGCCGCCAAGCCCGAGGAAGACTCGCCTTGGTACATGGTGCTTTTGCTTAACTGGTTTCCCATGCTGTTGCTGATCGGCGTGTGGATATTTTTCATGCGCCAGATGCAGGTGGGCGGGGGCAAGGCGATGTCCTTCGGCAAGAGCCGGGCGAAACTGCTCACCGAAAACCAGCACCGGGTGACCTTTAGCGACGTTGCCGGGGTGGATGAAGCGAAAGACGACCTGCAGGAAATCATTGCTTTTTTAAAGGATCCCAAGAAGTTCACCAAGCTGGGTGGCCGGATTCCCAAGGGCTGCCTTTTGGTTGGCCCTCCGGGCACAGGGAAAACTTTGTTGGCCCGCGCCATCGCCGGCGAAGCAGGCGTGCCGTTCTTCAGCATCAGCGGATCGGACTTCGTCGAAATGTTTGTTGGCGTCGGCGCTTCGCGGGTGCGCGATTTATTTGTGCAGGGCAAGAAGAATGCGCCATGCATTATCTTCATTGACGAAATCGATGCCGTTGGGCGCCATCGTGGCGCCGGTCTCGGCGGCGGCCATGACGAGCGCGAGCAGACGCTGAACCAATTGCTGGTCGAGATGGACGGCTTCGAAGCGAACGAAGGAGTCATCCTCATCGCCGCGACCAATCGGCCCGATGTGTTGGATCCGGCCCTACTCCGCCCAGGACGGTTCGATCGGCGCGTTGTCGTGCCACGACCCGATATCAAGGGTCGCGAAGGAATCTTGCAAGTGCACACGCGCAAAGTACCGGTCGGAACGGATGTGGATATTAGCGTGCTGGCCCGCTCGACCCCAGGGTTTGCCGGCGCCGATCTGGAAAATCTGGTGAACGAAGCGGCGCTCTTGGCGGCGCGCAACAACAAAGAAAAAGTCGATATGCGCGACTTTGAGCTTGCCAAAGATAAAGTCATGATGGGCGCTGAGCGGCGTAGCATGATCATCAGCGACGAAGAGAAGCGCAACACAGCCTATCACGAAGCGGGACACGCGCTGGTGGCGAAGCTCTTACCGGGGGCCGATCCGATCCACAAAGTGACGATTATTCCGCGCGGCATGGCTCTCGGTTTGACCCAGCAGCTGCCGATGGATGAAAAACACACTTATCCGCGCGAGTATTTGCTCAATAACCTAGTGATTCTCTTCGGCGGCCGAGTCGCGGAAGAGCTCGTGCTCAATCATATGACGACCGGCGCCGGCAACGACATTGAAAAGGCGACGGACCTGGCGCACCGCATGGTATGCGAGTGGGGCATGAGTGAAAAACTCGGTCCGATGACATTCGGGAAAAAAGAGGAAGAGATCTTTTTAGGGAGAGATTTTACCCAGAAAGTGGATTACTCCGAGAGCACCGCGATCGAGATCGATGCCGAGGTCAGACGGATCATTCAAGATAGCTATCATAAAGCCAAGGACCTGTTGAAAACCAATCTACGGCTCCTCCATAAAGTTGCTGAATCGCTGCTTGAGAAGGAAGTTTTGGACGGATCCGAGATCGACGCGATCGTCAAAGAGTTTGGCGGGAACGGTGGAGACCCGCTTGCTTCGTCGGCCGCAGCGGCTATCGCCTAGGCGCTTTCCTTGCCGGAGCCATCGGCTCCGAAACTCCACGTTCCAAATCTCCGATCCTATTCGCCCGAAAGCCGATCTCGTCGGATGCGGGAGTGAGTGCCTCGCAAAGTCTCGGCGACTCGATTCGAGTCGCTTTTGTGATTTTGGGAACGGAATATCGATGACGCCTGAAAAACCGGATTTGCCCGGAGCCCTGAATCAGTTGACTGCGGTGTCAGCGCCGATGGCAGCTGAGCGCGGCTTCTTGCCGACTCGCCACGGCCAGCTCGATTTCACGCGCCGCACTTTGATTATGGGAATCATCAATGTGACGCCAGACTCGTTTTTCGATGGCGGGCGGCGTTTCGATCCCGAGAAGGCGATCGCCGATGGCGTGGTGATGGCCGCGAGCGGCGCAGATATTCTCGACGTCGGCGGTGAGTCGACCCGACCGGGGGCTTCATCGATATCCGAGGAACAAGAGCTGGCGCGCGTGCTGCCTGTGCTGCGCGGCTTGCGCCGGGCGGTCGGCACGCCGATTTCGATCGACACGTACAAGTCGACGGTCGCGCGTGTGGCCCTGGATGCGGGCGCCGATATCGTCAACGACGTGAGCGCGCTGCGCTTCGATGCGGCGATGGCGTCGATGCTCGCCGGGGAGAAGGTACCGGTGATTCTGATGCACATGCAGGGTACGCCACAAACCATGCAACTAGATCCGCATTACACCGACGTCGTGCGCGAAGTGCGGGACTTTCTTGCGGCGCAGATGTTCGAAGCGATGGACGCGGGCATTGCCCAGGATCACATCGTGCTCGATCCAGGCATCGGCTTTGGCAAAAACCTCGAGCACAATTTGCTATTGTTGCGCGGCCTCCCGGCGCTCGCCGCCTTGGGCCAGCCTCTGCTCGTCGGCGTGTCGCGCAAAGGATTTATCGGCAAGATCTTGGATCTAGACCCTCCGGGCCGTTTAGAAGGCAGCCTCGCCGCGGCGGTCGCAGCGATTTTGGCGGGCGCCAACATCGTCCGCGTCCATGACGTGAGCGAAACCTGCCGCGCCGCGCGCATCGCCGACGCGATCCGCTTCGGCCCCAGCGAGCCGCAGGCATAGGCCGATGTTCGATCTCATCCGCCAGTTTCGTTGGCAGGACCTGGTCGATATCGGGATCATCACTTTTCTCATCTACCGTTCTTTGCAGATCGTGCGCGGCAGCCGCGCCATGCAAATGATCATGGGCTTAGCCGTCATTCTCGTCGCCTATGTCTCATCGCGCGCTCTTGGGCTGTTTACGCTCAACTGGATTCTCGATAACTTTCTCGGCTCGATCATTCTGGTCATCATCGTCATTTTTCAAAGCGATATTCGCCGTGCGCTGACGCAGGTGGGTAGCGCGCCTCTGTTCGGCTCCGCCGATCGCATGATTCAGCGGCACGAGGACATCGTCGAGGAGATTTCCCAGGCGGCGCTAGCGCTCGCCGCCAAACACGTCGGCGCTCTGATTGTGTTGCAGCGCGAAGTGGGATTGAACGAATACATGGAAATCGGCACGCGGCTCGACGCCCGAGTGAGCCGGGAGCTGGTCGAAAGCGTCTTTCTGCCCCATTCACCGATCCATGATGGCGCGCTGGTTATTCAAAAGGGGCGAGTGACCGCGGTGCGCTGCCTGTTGCCGCTTAGCACGAATCCCAACTTGCGCAAGAGCTGGGGTACGCGCCATCGGGCCGCACTCGGGGTGACGGAAGAGACCGATGCGGTTGCCGTGGTTATCTCCGAACAGGAGAGCACGGTGGCGCTAGTCGTCGGCGGCAATGTGACCGAGAATGTCGATGGCGCGCGGCTGCGATCGGCGTTGCAAGACTTGGTCAAATCATGAAACATCTATGGGAAAAAATCGCCTCCTTGGCAGGCAGCAATTTCGGTCTCAAGGCGCTCGCTTTGATTATCGCCGTGGGACTCTGGTTGGCCGGCCATCGTGATACGGAAAGGGCGATCGAGGTCGCCGTGGAGTTTCGCAATCTGCCGTCGGATTTGATGGTGATGGACAATCGGATTGACTACGTAGTGTTACGATTGATGGGGCCGCGCACGCTGGTTTCGACCCTTGACGCCGACAATTTGAAGCTCTCGTTGGATCTGAATGGCGCCAAATCCGGCGCCTCGAGTTACACACTGGCGGGAGAAGATTTCAATGTTCCGCGCGGCGTCACCGTCGCCAGAATCACGCCGCCGGTGATTCATCTACGACTGGAGCCGGTGATCAAACGCACCTTGCCGGTGACGGTCCGACTCTCCGGCAAACCGGCCGAAGGCTACCGAATCACGCAAACGGCGGCGCGGCCGGAAAATGTTTCGGTGCAAGGACCGGCGGAAGATGTACGGCGTCTCACGGCAGTCGAGACATTGCCCCTCGACGTCGAAGAAAGTCGGAGCGCAATCAAGCGCCGAGTTCGGTTGTCGAACGACAATAAACCATTGACCATTACACCGGACCAGGTGGAAGTCGACGTCGTGCTGGAGGAAGAGCGGGTCAGCCGGGAATTCGACAAGGTCGAAGTCCAAGCCAAAGACTTCAAAGGCGCTTACACGGTCACACCCCAGTGGGCGCATTTTCAGCTTTCCGGGCCTAAGAGCACGATGGCAAAACTGAAATTGACCGCAGAAAATGTTTACTTGAATTTGCACGGCATGTCGGCCGGGGAGCACAGCGTGGCATTGTCGTTTAACCTGCCGCCCGAGGTGAGTGTTGTCGAACAAAAACCCCAGCGCTTTCGCGTTCGCATCCTCAAGCCGACCGAGTAATTGGAATGCAAAGGAGTTCAATAAGATGAGTCAGCCGCGATCAAACAAACCCATGCGCCACCTCTTCGGCACCGACGGTGTGCGCGGCGTCGCCAACCAGGAGCCGATGACATCGGAGATGGCGCTCAAGCTCGGCCGAGCGATCGCCAAAGTGCTGTACGAGTCCGACCCGACCGACTTCTCCGGCGGCAAGCTGCCGCCGTCGTTTGCGCGCAAAAACGGCGAAGATGGCAAACACCGCTACAAGATACTGATCGGCAAAGACACCCGCCTTTCGGGATACATGCTCGAGACCGCGTTGGCTTCAGGTATTGTCTCGATGGGGGCCGATGTTTTGCTGGTCGGGCCCATGCCGACGCCCGGAGTCGCGTTCCTAACCCGGAGCATGCGCGCGGACGCGGGTGTGGTGATCTCAGCGTCGCACAATCCTTATCAGGACAACGGCATCAAATTTTTCTCCTGGGACGGTTTTAAGTTGCCCGACGAAGTCGAGGCGCGCATGGAAGAGATGATCTTCAGCGGGGTGACCGAAGAGTCGCGCCCGACCGCTTCCGAGATCGGCAAAGCCTTTCGCCTCGCCGATGCCGTGGGTCGGTATAACGTTTTTCTGAAGAATAGCTTTCCGCGCCATTTGACTTTAGAGGGATTAAAGATCGTCGTCGACTGCGGCCACGGTGCGGCGTACAGGGTCGTCCCGGAAGTCCTGTCCGAGCTCGGCGCGGAAGTTCTGCCCATCGGCGTGCAGCCCGACGGTGAAAACATCAACCGGCGCTGCGGCGCCCTTTATCCGGAAACAGCGCGCGAAGTGTTGCTGCACGAGGGCGCTGATCTCGCAGTCTCGCTGGACGGCGATGCCGATCGGGCGATTTTCATCGACGAAACCGGCGATATCCTCGACGGCGACCAAGTGCTGGCGATTGCGGCGTTGGATATGCACCAAAAAGGCACCCTCAAAGGCAGCGGCGTGATCGCTACCGTGATGAGTAATCTCGGGCTGGAACTAGCCCTGCGCGACGCGGGACTGGGCCTCGTGCGCACCCAGGTCGGCGATCGCTACGTGGTCGAGAAGATGGTCGCGGACAATTATAATCTCGGCGGCGAGCAGTCGGGGCATATCTTGTTTTTGGATCATAACACCACCGGCGATGGCGCGATCACTTGTTTGCAGATGCTCGCATTGATGGTCGAAAAGCGCCAGCGCTTGAGCGCTCTCAAGCGCGTGATGACGCGCTTGCCCCAGGTATTGCTCAACATCGACGTTAAAGAGCGAAGAGATTTGGCCACCATGCTCAAGGTCAATCAAAAGATCGCCGAGGTGGAAAGCGCTTTGGCGGGACGAGGGCGGGTCTTGGTGCGCTATTCCGGCACCGAGCTGCTCGCTCGAGTCATGTTGGAAGGCGAGAACGAAAAAAAGATCCGCGCCATGGCCGAGGATATCGCCGATCGGATTCGTGCGGAGGTTGGCAGTTAGTCATGATTCGTTTGGGGGTCAACGTCGATCACGTCGCGACGGTGCGCCAGGCGCGCCGCGCGGAAGTCCCCGATCCGGTAGCGGCGGCGCTCTTGGCCGAGAAGGCCGGCGCCGACGGCATCACCATACATCTGCGCGAAGATCGCCGGCATATTCAGGAGCGCGACGTCGAGCGGCTGCGTGAGCAAGCCGCCACCAAGATCAATTTAGAGATGGCCGTGACGCCTGCGATGGTGGCGTACGCCGAAAAAATCCGGCCTCATGACGCCTGCTTCGTGCCGGAGAAACGCGAAGAGTTGACCACGGAGGGCGGTCTCGACGTCGTCGCGCATAAAATCAAAATGAAAGACGCCGTGAAGAAACTCCAGGATCGCGGCATTCATGTCAGTTTATTCATCGACCCCATGCAGACGCAAATCGAGACAGCCAAGGAAGTCGGCGCCGACGCGATCGAGATTCACACCGGCGCTTACTGCAACGTCGCCATGGCAGCGCGACAGCGCGAGCTGGCGGCGATCGCGGATGCGGCGGCGTTAGCGCGCCGCCTTGGGTTGGAAGTGCACGCCGGCCACGGCTTAGACTATGGAAATGTCCTACCGATCGCGAAGATTCCAGAGATCGTCGAGCTGAATATCGGCCACAGCATCATCGCCCGCGCGGTCATCGTCGGCATTAGCCAGGCCGTCACCGAGATGAAAGACCTTCTTAATCGTGTTCGTGAACCGTGATCGTGTCTCGTTTTGCGATCATTGATTGTTTTACGAACACGAGTCACCAGCGCAACCCACGGTTTTTATGATCGTCGTTACCGCCGAACAGATGCGCGAGATGGATCGCTTGACGATCGAGAAATATGGCGTGCCGAGCCTGACGTTGATGGAGCGCGCCGGCCAGGCGGTCACGCAGGCGAGTTTGCAAAACTTCGCGCGCAACGCCAAGCAAGGCGTACTGATCGTCGCCGGCAAGGGCAACAACGGCGGCGACGGTTTTGTCGTCGCGCGCCTGCTTAAAAAAAAACGCATTCCCTGTGAAGTCGCGCTGCTCGCGCGCAAAGACGAGCTTTCGCCCGACGCGGCGCGCAATCTGCGCGCTTATCTCAAGCTCAAGGGAAAAGTCACCGAGATCTCCGCGGATCAACTTGAGTTGCTGGGTGAGCGCATGAGCCAGAAGGGGCTGATCGTCGATGCGATACTCGGCACGGGGCTAAAGAGCGAAGTGCGCGGATTGTTCGGCGACGCGATCACGATGATCAACACGTCCGGCGTGCCGGTCGTCGCCGTCGATATTCCCTCGGGGTTGCATACCGACAACGGCACCCCGCTCGGCGTAGCGGTGCAGGCCGAGATGACGGTGGCGTTAGGTTTCGCCAAAGTCGGCGCGGTGATCTATCCGGGTTTGAACTATGTCGGTGATCTGGTGGTCGCCGATATCGGTATTGCGGAAGCCGCGGTGGCGGAAGTCGCGCCCAAAACCGAGCTTTTCGATCGCGAAACGATCCGCTGGCTGGTGCCGCGCCGCGCCCCGGACACGCACAAAGGCACCTACGGCCACTTGTTAGTCGTTGCCGGCGCACGCGGCAAAACCGGCGCGGCGATTCTCGCTTGCCGCGCTGCTATGCGCACTGGCGCCGGATTGGTGACGTTGGCCGCGCCGCGGTCGCTCAATAATATTTTTGCCACTTCGCTGATCGAGGTCATGACCGAGCCGTTGGGCGACAATGCTGCGGAAGAACTAGAGCCGCTTGGTGACGACGATTGGCGGCACTTGCTGGAGCGGAAAGATGCGCTGCTCTTTGGGCCGGGGATCGGCGTCACTCCGGCGACGCAGAATAGCTTGCGCTGGTTGCTGAGAAATTTAGATCTGCCTTGGGTGATCGATGCCGACGGACTCAACAACTTGGCGCTGGAGATCGGCCGGCTGCGCCACGCCAAAACCGCTCCGGTGCTCACGCCCCATCCGGGCGAAATGGCGCGGCTCATCGGCAAAAGCACCGCGGATGTCAACGCCGATCGAGTGGAAATCGCGCGCGCGTTTGCCGTCGAACACCGTTGCCACCTGGTTTTGAAAGGGGCGCGCACCGTAATTGCCACGGCGGAGGGAAATGTCTTTATCAATCCAACCGGCAACCCGGGTATGGCGAGCGGCGGCATGGGCGATGTGTTGGCGGGTATTGTATCGGCGCTTCTCGGCCAGGGTTTTACTGCGGCCAGCGCGATGAAGCTCGGCGTGTACCTGCACGGCTTTGTCGGCGATCGGGTCGCAGCGGCGCGCGGCGAAGTTGGTCTGATTGCGTCCGATATCATCGATGGTTTGCCTGAAGGCATGCGCGCCCTTGCGGCGCCTTAGACTTTCTCTGACGCTACTCGTCGAGTTGAAAAAAAAAGTCATTGGCTGACCCGATTTGGATAAAGTGCCGCCAGTTCGCCGCGCTTGGCCGGTCCCGCGTTAGTCTCGATATCTCTACAAAAATATACTAGTTGTATCGGGAGGCCCGTTGGCGATGGGTTCGTGGACCGTCACTTCTAACTCCAGTCGCAAAACCATGAGCCTGGGGCGAAAACTGGCGAGCTGGGTGCGTGGGGGAGAGATTGTCGGTTTAGTCGGCGAGCTCGGCACGGGCAAAACTTGCTTTGTCCGCGGTTTCTGCGCCGGAATGGAAGTCGGCAAAGAAGCTTGGGTGCGCAGCCCCACGTTTACCTTGATCAATGAGTATCAAGGCCGCTTGCCGGTTTACCACATCGATCTTTACCGGATCGGTAAGCAGGATGAGCTCGACGCGCTCAATCTTCGCGAGTATCTCTACGCCGACGGCGTGAGCCTGATCGAATGGTTCGAGTATTTGCCGGCGGCGGATGTTGACGAATATCTCGAAGTGCGGCTTGCGCATGGAGGCGGATCGAAGCGCGAGCTGAGTTTTATCGCGCATGGCGAGCGCTATGAAGAGATCGTGGACAAAATTAAAAAGTAAAAATTAGATTTCATTCTAATTAGCTGCGTCGAAGAGGCTACAGGGAAATGTCATTGTTGGTGCAGAAATACGGCGGCACCTCGGTCGGATCGATTGAGCGCATCAAGCAAGTGGCGGCGAAGATCGTTGCTGCCAAGCCGCGGCACGATATCGTCGTGGTGGTGTCGGCAATGGCCGGCGAGACCAATCGTTTACTGACCCTTGCTCATGAGATTGCCGAGATCCCCGACGAGCGTGAGAAAGACGTGCTGCTCGCCTCCGGCGAGCAGGTTTCCGTCGCCCTGCTGACGCTCGCGCTCAAGGAACTTGGTCAGCCGGCGCGCTCTTACTTGGGCCATCAGGTGCGTATCGAGACCGACAACGCTTACGGCAAGGCGCGCATTTTAAGCATCGATTCGACCAAGATCGTGCAGGCGATGAACGAGGGCGATGTCGTCGTCGTCGCCGGCTTTCAGGGTGTGGACGAAGATGACAATATTACCACTCTCGGACGCGGCGGCTCGGATACCAGCGCGGTGGCGCTGGCGGCTTTTCTCAACGCCGTGGCGTGCGAAATTTACACCGATGTGGAGGGTGTATTTACGGCTGATCCTGGAATTTGTCCCCAGGCGAGAAAGCTGGCGCGGATTTCCTACGACGAGATGATCGAGCTGGCGAGCATCGGGGCGAAGGTGTTGGAAATTCGCTCGGTGGAATTTGCCAAAAATTTCTCTGTGCCGGTGCACGTGCGCTCGTCGTTTTCAGACGCCGAGGGAACTTGGCTGGTTAACGAGGAGGAGAGCATGAACGATGTGTTGGTTTCGGGCGTAGCCTCGGACAAGAATGAAGCCAAAATCACCTTGATCCGCGTTCCCGATCAGCCGGGCTTGGCGGCGCAGATTTTCGGGCCCATTGCGGACGCGCACATCGTCGTCGACATGATAATACAGAATGCCAGCGAAGACGGCACCACCGATCTGACTTTCACCGTGCCCAAGGCCGACCACAAAAAAGCGCTCGGCATCATGGAAAAAACTTTACCTGCGGTGCACGCCAAGGGCATCAAAGTCGACACCGACATCGCCAAAATCTCCGTGGTCGGCGTGGGCATGCGCACGCATGCCGGCGTGGCCGCGAAAATGTTCCAGGTATTGGCCGCCGAAGGCATCAACATCGAGATGATATCGACTTCAGAGATCAAGATCTCGGTGGTCATCGACGCCAAATACACGGAGCTCGCGGTGCGGGTGCTGCACGACGCGTTTATCGGAAAACAGGGGCAAGTATGAAGGACGTTTTGCTTTACGACACCACTCTCAGGGACGGTTGTCAGGCGGAGGATATTTCACTGACCCTCGAGGATAAGCTGCGCATGGCGGCGAAGCTCGACGACATGGGCATCGACTACATCGAAGGAGGTTATCCGGGCTCCAATCCGCGCGACGCCGATTTTTTCAAGCAGGTAAAAACCCTCAAGCTCAAGAATGCCAAGGTCGCATCCTTCGGGACGACGAGAAAATTCGGTGCCAAGCCGTCGCAGGATATCAATCTCAAGGCTCTCCTCGGCGCGGATGCGCCAGCGGTGACCTTGGTTGGCAAGACCTGGGACCTGCACGTGCGCGACGATCTGCGCATCAGCCAGAAAGCCAATTTGGAAATCATCGCCGACTCGATCGCGTTCATGAAGAAGCGGGTCGATGAAGTCATTTTTGACGCCGAGCATTTTTTCGACGGCTTTCGCGCCAATCCCGACTATGCGCTGGAATGTCTCAAAGCAGCGCAGGACGGCGGCGCCGATTGGATCGTCCTTTGCGAGACCAACGGGGGTCGACTGCCAGTCGACATTCGCGATGCCCTCGCGCAAGTGAACCGGGTCATCAAGACGCCGCTGGGCATTCACTGCCACAACGACGGCGAGCTGGCGGTGGCCAACACGTTGGCCGCGGTAGAGATGGGCGCGACTCAGGTGCAAGGCACGATCAACGGCTTCGGCGAGCGCTGCGGCAACGTCAATCTGATCTCCGTGATCGCCAACTTGCAACTGAAGATGGGCAAGAAATGCATGAGCGCGGCGCAACTCAAAAAGCTCCGCGAGGTGTCGCAGCTTTTCTACGAGCTGGCGAACCTTCAACCGAACAAGCGGCAAGCCTATGTTGGTGACAGCGCCTTCGCGCACAAGGGCGGGCTCCATGTCTCGGGCGTGCTTAAGAACCGCGAAACCTATGAACACATCGATCCGGAGCTGGTCGGCAACCGCCAGCGGGTGTTGGTCTCGGATCTCTCGGGCCGGAGCAACGTCGTTTACAAAGGCAAGGAGTACGGCATCGATCTCAAGGACGCCGGCGACGCGGTTAAAAATATTTTGCGCCGGACCAAAGAGCTGGAAGGCCAGGGCTACGAGTTCCAAGCCGCGGAGGCGTCTTTCGAGCTGCTGATCCAGGAAGCGCTCGGCAAGAAGAAGAAGAACTTTAACCTGGTCGGCTTTCGCGTTATCGACGAAAAACGCAAAGAGGGCGAGGCGCCGATTTCCGAAGCGACGATCATGGTGCAAGTCGACGGCGTGATGGAGCACGCCGCGGCGATGGGCAACGGGCCGGTCAATGCGCTTGACCAGGCGCTGCGCCGAGCACTCACCAAGTTCTATCCGTCGCTCAAGCAGGTCGAGCTGCTCGATTATAAAGTTCGCGTGCTTTCGACGGGAGAAGGAACCGGCGCAGTGGTGCGGGTGTTGATCGAATCGGGCGATGGCAAAGGCCGTTGGGGCACGGTCGGCGTATCGCACAACGTGATCGAAGCGAGTTGGCAAGCGCTGGTCGATAGCATTGATTACAAGCTCTACAAGGATGCGAGGCATCGGACGAATTAAAAAAGGAAGCAATAGACAACAGGCCATTAGAAATAGAAAAGAAGCTAATGCCTGTTGCCTAGTGCCTGTCCGGCATGTGGCAAAACATTAAAGAAGATATCCAGGTTATCTTTCAGCGCGATCCGGCGTCGCGGTCGGTGTGGGAGATCGCGCTTGCCTATCCTGGTTTTCACGCGATGTTGTTGTACCGGCTGGCGCATTGGCTTTGGCAGCGAAATCTTTGGACGGTGGCGCGCGTGGTGAGCCACATTGGACGATTTTTGACCGGTATCGAGATTCATCCGGGCGCGAAAATCGGTCGGCGCTTTTTTATCGATCACGGCATGGGTGTGGTGATCGGCGAGACGACCGAGATCGGTGACGACGTGACAATTTATCAGGGCGTCACTCTCGGCGGCACTTCGACCGAGCGGATCAAACGGCACCCCACGATCGAGGAGTCGGTGACGATCTTCAGCGGCGCCGCGGTGCTCGGGCCGGTGACCGTTGGCCGGCACAGCCGGGTCGGCGCGGGCTCGGTGTTGGTAACTTCCGTCCCGGCGCACTCCACCGTGGTCGGTATCCCGGGCAGAATCGTCAAAGGAGAAGCGCGACACACGGCGGCCGGTAAAGCGATCATCGATCTCAACTCGGCCGACCTGCCCGACCTTGTCGCCAAAGCGATCGGTGGTCTGGCGGACTATATTGAAAAATTGGAGAAGCGAATTGACGATTTGACCGACCGCCAAGGCGGTCTGGAAGAGAAGACCAACGAGGAAAGCGAAGAGCTCAACAAGATCAAAGAGCTGCTGAAGAATACGGGTAGTTGAAGAAGGCAACAGGCACGAGGCAACAGGCAACAGTAAGATCGGATATAGGGGCAGACCTATGTGTCTGCCCCTATATAAGGGCGACCATCGGGTCGCTCGTTATATAAGAAAACCATGTCAACGCGATCCAATAAGATCGTTGTCGCCATGAGTGGCGGCGTCGATAGTTCGGTGACGGCGGCGTTGCTCGTCGAGCAGGGCTACGACGTTCACGGCGTTTCGCTGCGCATGTGGGAAGGGGAGCGCGGGCCCAGGGTGTGCTCGGATCATCGCGGCGCCAAGGAAGTCGCCGAACACCTGGGGATTCCACACACGCTGCTCGATGTACGCGGTCAGTTCGCCGAGACGGTTGTGAAGCCTTTCGCTCGGGATTATCTCGACGGGCGCACCCCCAATCCTTGCGTCGCCTGTAACCGCGACTTCAAGCTCGGCACGCTGCTGTGCTGGGCCAAGGAGCAGGGCGCCGATTACATCGCCACGGGACATTACGCCAGAGTGGTGCGGGACGATCTAGCACAACACACGTCATTGCTGCGCGGCGCCGACGGCGCCAAGGATCAGTCCTATTTTTTGTTCGCTCTCTCACAGGAGCAGTTGGCGCACACGGTTTTTCCCCTCGGCGATATGCAGAAAAGCGCGGTGCGCGCGAGGGCACGCGCTTTGAGTTTGCCCGCGGCCGAGCGGCCGGAGAGCCAGGACATTTGTTTCGGCGACTACAAGGCGTTGGTGGCGACTTATGCCAAGGAAAGCGACCTTGACGGCGGTGAAGTGGCCGACCGGTCGGGCAAGATTTTGGGCAAGCATGACGGCATTCACGGCGTGACCATCGGGCAGCGCCGAGGTCTGGGCATCTCTGCGCGCGAGCCGCTTTACGTCGTCGAGATCGATAAACCATCGAAGCGCGTCGTGGTCGGCAAGAAAAATGAGCTGAACGCAGCCGGATTAATCGCGCGCGCGATCAATTGGATCGAGCCGCTCGGCGATACTGGCATCGACGCGGAAGTGCAGATCCGCTACCGGGGACCGCCGGTTCCCTGCACGATCCGGAAGTCTTCGGGCGACGCCTGTGAGGTAATTTTCAAAGAAGCTTTTCCTGCGGTAACACCTGGGCAGGCTGCGGTATTTTATCGCGGCGAGCGTTTGCTCGGCGGCGGCTGGATCGAGCGCGCGCTGCGCTAGTGCGCAGTGCGCGCGATTGCAAATTCCAGATTGCACATTTCAAAGCTCGGATATTGAAACCTTTGCCGTCTGAAATGTGAAATTTGCAATACTGAGCGAAGCGATGCGTATCGCGATTACAACTTTGGGTTGCAAGATCAACCAGTACGATTCCGCGGTGATTCAAAGCCGGCTGGAAAAGAAGCACGCGTTTGTCGGTTTCGATGAAGTTGCCGAATGTTATGTGATCAATACCTGCACGGTGACCGATCGAGCGGATTGGGAGGCGCGCCAACTGGTGCGCCGGGCGAAGCGGCGAAACCCGTCAGCGAAGGTGCTGGTCACGGGTTGCTATGCGCAAGTCAATTCACCGGAGGTCGCCGAAGTTCCCGGCGTCGATTTTGTCGTCGGACTGAACCGGCTCGATGATTTGCTCCGCTTCGTCGAGTCCGTTCCCACGGGCGCGCCACAGATCGCCGTCAGCGACGTGAAGCGGGAACGCGGCGTGCCGGTGCTCGGCACGAGCGCGCTGCCTGGGCACACGCGAGCATTTTTGAAAATTCAGGAAGGCTGCAATTACTCCTGCACTTATTGCATTATCCCGACGGCGCGTGGGCTAAGCCGCAGCGTGACGCCGAACGAAGTCATGGAGCAGGTGCGCCGGTTGGCCGGCGCCGGCTACAAGGAAATCGTCCTTACCGGCATACATCTCGGCGGATACGGGCAAGATTTAAGTCCAAAGACCGATCTTGCGGCGCTCGTCGAAATGATCGCGGATAATGGGTTGATTTCACGCCTGCGCTTGAGCTCCCTCGATCCGCGCGAGGTGCCGGACCGATTGTTGGATTTGATCGCGGCTGCGAAAACTATTTGTCCGCACCTGCATATCTGCGCGCAGGCGGGCGACAGCGAGATACTCAAGCAAATGCGGCGCAACTACGACACGGCGTATTATCGCGATCTTTTGGCGCGCGTGCGCACCCGTTTGCCCGAGGCCGCGCTCGGCAGTGACATCATCGTGGGATTTCCCGGCGAGAGCGACGCCCAGTTTGAAAATTCTCTGGAGTATTTTAACTCGCTGCCGCTCACTTATTTCCACGTCTTCCCCTATTCGTCGCGCCGCGGCACCGCCGCGGTCTCTCTCGCGAATCACGTGGCCGGGCCGGTGAAAAAAGCGCGGGCGCAGCGCATGCGCGCGCTCGGCGCGCGCAAGAAAAGCGAGTTTTGTTCGAGTTTCCTCGGCCGCCGCGTCTCGGTGTTGGTCGAAGAAAGAGTCGACGGCGCGAGCGGTTTTCGACGCGGCTTTAGCCGGAATTATCTGCCGGTGATTTTGCCGGCGGGAGCCGATTCGCCGAATCGGGAAGTAGACGTAGAGCTCAACGGCTGGCGCGAAGGATGGCTGACCGGAGTCATTTGTCGACGGGATGCCGATCTTCCCGTACTCGCCGCCTTTTCACAGTAGGACCGGATTGAAGAACGTGACGCAACTCGGTGCGCTGCAAAAGGCGTTGGGATACTATTTTAAAGATCCCGTGCTGTTGCTCCGCTGTTTGACCCATGTCTCCTACGAACGAAAGAAAAGCGAAGGCCACAACGAAGTCTTGGAGTTTCTCGGCGACGCGGTGCTCGATCTGGCGGTCAGCGATCTCTTGATGGAACGCAACCCCGATAAGAGCGAAGGCGTACTATCAAAAATGCGCGCGGCGCTGGTAAATTCCACCGTGCTCGCGGAAAAGGCCGCCATGCTCAATTTCGGTCCCTTGCTGCGCATCGGCAAGGGCGAAGAATGGAGCGGCGGCCGGAACAAGCCGTCGATCCTGGCCGGCGCTTTCGAAGCAGTGTTGGGCGGCGTGTATAAGGACGGCGGTTACGAAGCCGCGCGCGCGGTCGTGGAGCGTTTCTTCAGCGCCGACGTGACCGCGAAAAAGCTCGGCCAGCATGACTACAAGACAAGGCTTCAGGAAATCAGCCAGATGCTCTATCACGCGCCGCCGGCTTATCGGGTGATCGCCGCGACCGGCCCCGATCATGAAAAGCTATTCGTCACGGAGATCGCCGTCGGCGGTAAAATTTTAGGCGTCGGCGAAGGTCGGAGCAAGAAACAAGCGGAACAGGAAGCAGCGAAGAAGGCCCTGCACGAGCTGCAAAAAAGCGGCGAACAGACCGCCGATTGAGTGTCGCCTCAACATTCCCGTCGGCGGGGTAGCGATCGGTCATGCCCCAACTCTCGACAGATGTACTGGTAGTCGGCGCCGGCGGCGCCGGTATGTATGCGGCAATCGCCGCGGCGGGCGATGGCGCCTCGGTGCTTCTCGTCGACAAAGGTCAGGTTGGGCGCGGCGGCGCGACGATCATGGCGCAGATGACCGTCGCCGTAGCGCTCGGCGCGGCGGAACCGGATTCTGTCGAGCTGCATCTGGAAGATACCTTGAGGGCAGGCCGCGGCCTATGCAACGAAGCGCTTGCGCGGTTGGTTTGCAGCGACGGGCCGAAGCGCATCGTCGAGATGGAGCAGTGGGGCACGCGCTGGGCGCGGGAACAGGGCCGCATCAAGCAAGAAATGGCGCCCGGACACAGCGTCAAGCGCTGTTGCTACGTCGATTTTCTCAACACCGGTCCAGCCGTCGCGGCGACGCTCAGGCGCAAAGTGAGCGAATCCACAAACATTCGGCGCATCAGCAATCTCGCCGTGCTCGAAATATTGACGCGCGATGGGCGGGCGACCGGCGCCGTCGCTCTCAGTCTCGCCGACGGCGAATGGGTTACGATTCAAGCGCGAGCGGTGATTCTCGCCGCCGGCGGTCTCACGAAACTTTACGAGCGCAACAGCGCGTCGGCCAACATGGGCGGCGAAGCGTACGCGTTGGCATTGTCGGCCGGCGCGGAGCTCATCGATATGGAATTCGTGCAGTTTTTTCCCATCGGCCATCTGGCGCCGCGCCTGGTCGGCATGGATCCGATCCTGTGGGATCCGTTTCGCTACAAGCTCGGCGGTAAACTGCTCAACGGACAATTCGAGGAATTCATCGACCGCTACGGCAGCACGGATTTCGGCCGCTACAACGCCACCCGCGACATTGCGGCCTACGCGATCTTGAAAGAAGTCGAAGCTGGGCGCGGTACGCCGCACGGCGGCGCTTATCTCGACTTCCGCCACATTCCTGAAACCCAACTGCGCGCCGCGTTCGGTCCGGTGATCGATCGTCTGCTCGCCAACGGCATCGATCTCACGAAAATGGCCGTGGAAGTCGGCCCGATCGCGCACTATCACATGGGCGGGATTCGCGTCGACACGAACCTGCAGACGCGAATCGAAGGGCTTTATGCCGCCGGCGAGGCGGTCGGCGGCTCTAACGGGGCCAATCGCCTGTCCGGTAATGCGATCACCGAAGCGTTCGTGTTCGGCGCGCGCGCCGGGTCCAGCGCCGCTGAAGCGGCGCAGCGCGCACCAGCTGCATGGGACCAGACACTCG
>Ga0075421_100001381_pt1 | contig 28281 bp, 28 predicted proteins | sample SoiMetdeltSBSDD5_FD_75292 | JGI IMG/M metagenome (GOLD analysis project Ga0075421, IMG submission 75292) | Bulk soil microbial communities from a Populus tree surrounding site in Tennessee, USA - Soil MetaG P. deltoides SBSDD5 | ecosystem: Environmental > Terrestrial > Soil > Tree plantation... | reverse complement strand
CACCGACCGATAGGTCTGCCACGCCGACGCGCCGTCGAGCCGCGCCGCCTCGTAGACCTCGCCGGGAATGGTCGCGAGCCCGGCCAGCAGCACGTACGTCGTGAACGGCAAGGAGACGAAGACGCCGACGGCGATCATGGCGCCCATGACCGTCGCGTCGTTTCCGAGCCAGTCCACCGGCCCGGCGGTGAGCCCGAGGGCCGTCACGACGTGGTTCAGCGCGCCGAAGTAGTAATCGTAGACCCACACGAAGAGCTTGGCGGTGATGATGAGGGAGGCCGCCCACGGCACGATCACCGCCCAGCGGACGACGCGTCGCCCGGGAAAGCTGGCATCGAGCAGCTGCGCGAGCCCCAGCGAGATCACGACGGTCAGCGCGACCACGGCCACGACCCAGACCAGCGTGTTACCGACCACGGTTGCGAGCGCCTCCTGCTCGAACAGCCGGCGGTAGTTCAATGAGCCGACGGCGCCCTGATAGAGGCCGGTGATCGAGAACCGGCTGAGCGAAGCCCGGATCATCTCGATGGCTGGGTACACGACGACGGCGCCGATCAGCGCGAGGGCGGGGCCGAGCCAGAGCAGCGCGTGCCCGCCGCTCGTCGTCCGTCGGGCCTCTACCGGCGTTCCTCCGCCGCCGCCGTCGCCCGCTGCTGGAGTCCGTCCAGAACCTGGCGCGGATTGCCGCCCGGCTGCACGGCGAGGCCGATGGTCTGCTGGACATCGAGCTTCACCTTGTCCCAGACCGGGTCGGTGGTCGGGACGAGCTTCGCGCTCGGGAGAGCGTCGAGATACGGGCGGAGCTTCGCGTTGCTGCTCAGACGGTCGACGCCACTCCGGGTCACCGGGAGGAAGCCCTCGGCGCTGATCCAGCGCGTGATGGTGTCCGGCTGATAGTAGAGCTCGAGGAACTGGCGGACGGCCTCGCGGTTGTTCTTCTTCTTGAACGCCATGAGGTAGTCCTCGACACCGAGCGTCACCGCGTCGCGCTCGTTGGTCGGCATGGAGGTGACGCCGTACTCGACCTTCCCCTCGGCGTCCAGCTGCGCGGCGAGCGGGCTGAAGCCGATCACCATCCCGACCTTGCCATCCTTGAACAACTGGAACGCGCCGTCGGTGCGATTGGTCTTGCCGGGGTTGACCTGCGTCACCCGATGCCGGTTGGCGAGATCGGCGAGGAACTGGAGCGTCTGCACGTTCTGGTCGCTGTTGATGGTCCAGCGGTCGCCCTTCTTCCAGTCGCCGCCGTTGTTCCACATCCAGATGGACCACTCGGCCTGCGCCTCTTCCGGGCCGAGCGGCAGCGCATAGCCGATCAGCCCGGGGGCGCTGTCGCGGATCCGTGTGGCCGCGCTGACCAGCTGGTTCCACGTGCGGGGCGGCGCCTCGATGCCGGCTCCGGCGAACAGCTGCTTGTTGTAGAAGAAGGCGCGCGCGCTGGCGAGGACGGGCAACCCGTAGAGCGTGCCGCGGAATTCGCCGCCCTGCGCGAACGCCGGCAGGAAGTCCGCGCGGGTCTGCGGCGACAGGACCTCGTCGGCGGCGTAAAGCAGACCGTCTCGCGCGTAGCTCGAGAAGGCGTTGAGGTTCAACACGTCGGGCGGCTGGTTGTTCTGGATCATCGTTGTCACCTGCTGATCGATCGAGTTCCAGTCGATCACCTGCAGGTCGACCTTGACGCCGGTGCGCTTGGTGTAGTCGCCGGCCAGCGACTGCCAGAACGGCTTCGTGTGGTCCTTGCTGTACTCGGCGATGACGACTTTGAGCGTATTGCCGTCGCCGCGGCTACAGCCGCCGGAGACGAGCGCCAGACAGGCCGCGAGGCTGACGAGTGCCACCAGGGGCCGGCGCAGGGCCATCGCTGTCGGCAGGCTATGGTGCGGAGGGCCCCGGCGTCAAGCCGCGAGATGCGCGTGGTATCATCGCGACATGACGAACATCCCCATCCAGGTCTACGGCATCAATCTCCTCGTCAAGATGATGGCCGAAGCGCCTGCCGACATCCGCGTGAACTGCCCGAAGGGCTCGCCGATCCGCTACGGTGCGGTGATGGCCCGCGGCGATGGGTTCGACGAAGGCGCCAACGCCTTCCGTGAGATGCCGGAGCTCAAGACGGTGGTCGCCTTCGAGGAGAGCGCGGAGGAGGTCGAGGGACATTACTTCTACATCGCCCTCGAGGAGTACCGCGTGATCCGGCTCGACTCGGTGATCCTCTCCTTTCCGCACGAGTAGTCGTCGGGCACGGTGGTGATCCGTGTCCGCGCTGAAATCAGCCCTCGCCCGCGTCGATCCCGATGAGCTGATCGCGCTCACGCGCGAGCTGATCCGCATCCCTAGTGTCGTGCGGCCCGGCGATCCCGGCGCCACTGAGGCGGCGGTGGCCGCGCACGTCGAGGAGTGGTTCCGCCAGGAAGGATTCGACGTCGAGGTGCAGGCGGTGGCGCCGGGACGGCCCAACGTGCTCGCCATGCTCGGCGACCGCGCGGTGGGGCCCACCTTGCTGCTCGAGGGGCACACCGATGTCGTGACCGAGGGCGATCCCGGGCAGTGGAGCCACCCGCCGTTCGAGGCCGATGTCGTCGACGGCCGCATCTACGGCCGCGGCGCCGCCGACATGAAGAGCGGCCTGGCCGCCGCCATGATCGCCGCCGCCGCGCTGAAGCGCAGCGGCGCCCGGCTCGGCGGGCGACTCGTGGTCGGGGCGCTGGTCGACGAGGAAGCCGACATGCTCGGCGTCAAGCATCTGGTGCAAACGCCGCTCGGTCGCGAGCTGACGGCCGCCATCATCTGCGAGCCCGAGCAGAACGAGCTCTGCCTCGAGCAGCGCGGCGTCGTGTGGGCGCGCGTGACGGCGCGCGGCCGCATGGCTCACGGCGCCATGCCGGAGGCCGGCGTGAACCCGATCGTGGCGCTGTCGGCGCTCGTCCGCGAGGCGCCGCGGCTCGAGCGTCGCCTGCGGATGCTGTGTGCGCGCAGCCGCTATCTGCGCCCCCCCACGGTGACGCCGACCGTGATGACGGCGCCGGTGAAGGGGGTCCCGCAGTCGAACGTCATCCCGGCCGTCGCGCAGGCAACGCTCGACGTGCGCCTGACGCCGGGACCGAATGCGGACGCCGTCGCCAAGGAGCTCGACGAGGCATGCCGGCGCGCGGCCGATGCGTGCCCGGGCGCTACCGTGGAGTGGGAGGCGATCAACGGCTTTCGGCTGGCGACGCAGGTCGATCGCACGGAGCCGCTGGTGCGGGCCATGGCCCGCGCGGTGCGGCGAGCCACCGGGGAGCCGCCGCGCTACGGCGGTGTGCCGGGCTCGACCGACGGGACGATCCTCCGGATGGAGCTCGGTATTCCGATCGTCACGTGCGGTCCGGGCAACCGGCTCATCCCGCATCAGGTCGACGAGTACGTCGAGGTCGGGCAGCTCATCGACGCCGCGCGTATCTACGTCGCGTCCGCGCTCGCGTATCTCGCCCCGTGAGTGCGCCGGCGCCGCGCCTGCGTCGCGTGGAGGTGTTTCCCGTCGAGCACGAGGGCCAGCGATTCCTCGCCCTGCGCGACCCCGGCGGGTACACCGAGTCGGTGGTCATGCTGCCGATGGCGCTGCTGGAGGTCGTCTCGCTCTTCGACGGCGAGCACGACGTCGCCGACATCCAGGCGGCCGTCATGCGCCGCCACGGCGAGCTGCTCGACTCCGGGCAGATCCACGAGCTGGCGGCCACCCTCGACACCCACGGGTTTCTCGAGGGCCCGGCCTTCGAGGCGCGGCGCGCGCGCGTCGACGGCGGCTTCCTGGAGTCTCCGCGGCGCCCGGCCTCGCACGCGGGCGGCGCCTATCCGGACGAGCCCGCCGCGCTGCGCGCGATGATGGACGGCTTCTTCCAGCCGCCGGCGGGGCCCGGCGCCATCGGCAGCAACGGCGCCGGCCCGCGGGTCACGGCGCTCGTGGCGCCGCACATCGATTTTCACCGAGGTGGCGCCGCCTATGCGTGGGGTTATCGCGATCTCGCCGAGCGCTGCGACGCGGACCTGTTCGTCGTCTTCGGCACCTGTCATGCGGGGATGGCCGAGCCCTTCGCGCTCACGCGAAAGGACTACGACACGCCGCTCGGTCTGGCCTCCGTCGACCGCGACTTCGTGGAGGCGCTGGCCACACGGGCCCGACAGGACTGCTTCGCGTCCGAGCTTGCTCACCGCGCCGAGCACTCCATCGAGTTCCAGGCCGTGTTCCTGCGCTACCTCTTCGCGGGACACCGCGAGGTCACCGTCGTGCCGGTGCTCACCTCCTTCGTGCACGAGGCGCTCGTGCAGGGCAAGCGCCCGGAGCACGACGTGCGGGTCGCACGCTTCCTCGAAGCCCTGGACGACACCGTGGCCACGTGCGGCCGGCGCGTCGCTTTCGTGGCCGGTGCTGACCTCGCCCACGTCGGGCCGCGCTTCGGGGATCCCGAGCCGATCTCGCCCGAGGCGCTGGCCAGGCTCGGCGTCGACGACCGTGCGACGCTCGAGACGATGGCCACCGGCGACGCCGCGGCCTTCTTCGACGACACGGCGCGCGACGGCGATCGGCGCCGGATCTGCGGCCTGTCGCCGATCTGGACGCTGCTCCGCGCGAACGGGGGCCGGCCCGGCGTGCTGCGACAGTACGGCCAGTGGCCCGATCCGCAAGCCGTCGTCACCTTCGCCAGCATGGTGTTCTGATGGCGACGCCGCCCGCGGAGTGGAAGCTCCCCGACCTCCGCATCGACGTGGACGGCGAATGGTTCGATGACGGCGTGCAGGTCACGCACCCGGGAATTCTCGGCAGCCTCCGCGGCAACCTGCGCAAGGACGCGCAGGGCTACTTCATCCAGACGCGGGTTCGCATTCCCGTGCGCGTGGACGACGTGCCGTGGGTGGTGACGCGCCTCGAGCGGCGCGGCGATCGACTGCACGCGTTCCTCAACGACGGCAGCGAGGAAACGGTGGACCCGACGACGCTCCGGCTGGGCGCCGGCGACGTGCCGTACTGCGCGGTGAAGGGCGCCGCCTTCGAGGCGCGGCTGTCGCGCGCGGCCACGTTCCAGCTCTGGGCGCTCGCCGACTTCGACGAGCGCTCCGGACGCGGCGCCCTGCGTCTCGGCGGCCGCGAGTATCCGCTGGCCCGCGCCTCGTGACGCCCCGGTAGTATCCTCACCGCCATGCAGGTGGCCGCGCTCCTGATGCGCATGCTCCGAGAGGCGGGTGTGGACTATCTCTTCGGCAATCCCGGCACCACCGAGCTGCCGTTCCTCGACGCGCTCGACGGGTCGGGCATCGAGTACATCGTGGCGCTGCAGGAGGCGACGGCGGTCGCCGCCGCCGACGGGTACGCACAGGCGAGCGGGCGCGTCGGCGTCGTCAACCTGCACGTGGCGCCCGGCGTCGGCAACGGGCTGTCGATTCTCCACAACGCGAGCCGCGCGCGCTCGCCGCTGCTCGTCACCGCCGGCCAGCAGGACACCCGACTGCTGCTCGGTGATCCCATCCTCGCCGCCGATCTGGTCCAGCTCACCGAGCAGTTCACCAAGTGGTCGCACGAGATCCGCTCCGCCGCCGAGGCCCCGGCCGCGCTTCGCCGCGCGCTCGAGCGCGCGCTGACGCCGCCCACCGGTCCCGTGTTCCTCGCCCTGCCGATGGATCTCATGTCGGAGACGGCGGATGACGCAATCGGGCCGCCCTCCGGTCTCAGCGCGCGCGCCGAGCCGCCGCCGGAGGCGATCGCGCAGGCGGCGACGCTGCTGGCGAGGGCGAGCTCGCCGCTCATCGTGGCCGGCGATGGCGTGGCGCGCTCCGGCGCGCGCCCGGAGCTCCAGGCGCTGGCCGAGCTCGTGGGCGCCGCCGTGCACGGCGAGCCCGTTCAGCGGCGCGCGAGCTTTCCCGGGGACCACCCGCTGTGGCGTGGCGGCCTGTTTCCGTCGGCGGCCCACGTGCGCAAGTCGCTCGAGCGCGCGGACTGCGTGCTCATCGCCGGCGCCAGCGTCTTCACGTGGCTCTTCCACACACCGGGGTCGCCCTTCCGCCCGGGCGTGCCGGTCATCCAGCTCGACGACGACGCGCGCGAGATCGGCAAGACGTATCCGGTGCGGCTCGGGATCGTCGCCGACCTCCGGGCGAGCCTGCGCGCGCTCGTTGCCGAGCTGGCGACAGGCGCCGGCGCCAGCGAGCGTGCGGCGGCCGCCGCACGGATCACCGCCCTCGGACAGACGCGCGAGGCGCACGCCCGGCGTGTCGCCGCGGAGGCGGACGCGGCGGCGGCGCGAATGCCGATCGCGCCCGCGTTCGTCATGCGCACGCTCGCCGGGCTGCTGCCGCCCGACGCGGTCATCGTCGACGAGTCCGCCTCGTCGCTGCCGCACGTGCTGCGGCATCTGCCGTTCGGACCACAAGCCGAGCTCTTCGGCAGCAAGACGGGCACGCTGGGGTGGGCGATGGGCGCCGCAGTGGGCGTGCAGCTGGCGTGGCCGGAGCGCAACGTCGTGGCGACGCTCGGCGACGGCTCGGTGATGTACGCGCCACAGGCGCTCTGGACGGCGGCCCGCTACGGCCTGCCGGTCACGTACGTCGTCCTGAACAACACGTCGTACGCGATCCTGAAATCCGGGATGGTGACGCTCGGCTTGCCGTCGGCCAAGCGCGGCATCTATCCCGGCATGGACCTCGTGGACCCCGAGATCGACTACCTGGCCCTGGCGCGCTCGATGGGCGTGAAGGCCGCGCGCGTGGACAAGCCGGGCGACCTCCGCGACACGCTCGCCGAGTGCCTGGCCCACCGGGGCCCCGCGCTCGTGGACGTGGCCATCGAGCGGTCCTTCGAGGCGATGCTATGACGCGTCGGGCGTCCGCGGCGCTCGCGCCGAGAGCGCCTTCAGCCCCTCGAGATCACCCGCGGCCAGCCGCTGGTGCAGCAGGCCGCCTTCCTTCCACGCCTGGCACGTGTTCACGAACCACGTCTCGCCCGCGCTCTTCGGGATCTCCTCGTACTCCCGAAACGCGGGACCGGCGGCCTGCCGCACCACCGGCGCCATCGCCTGGATCAGCGCCGTCAGATGCGCGCAGCCGAGCTGCCGACCGAAGCGCTCGTTCACGGCGCGCGTGAAGCCGCGCGCGATCGACAGGCCGACGAGCTGCTGCAGCGGCTCGACGGCGTCGGGGCACAGCGAGTAGGGATGCGACGCCATGTCGGCGGTGACGGCAGTGATGACGAGGTCAGGGTGGCGGACGCAGAGCGTGACGCGCATGTCGTGGATGATCGAGCCGTTGGCGGCGCCGAACCAGCCGACGCCTGGCCCCTGCGGGCGCTGATCGATCAGGCGGCCCGTGACGTCGAGGAGCTCGGCGCCCGCGCGACGCGCCTCCATCGTCAGCGTCCGGACGTGCACCGGCTCGGTCGCGTCGCTCATCCGCCCCGGATCTCCTGCAGCGCCGCGAGCATCTCGTCGTGGATCAGGCCGTTGCTGGCGAGGAGCGTCGGCGCGCCGACATCCAGCGCGCGGCCGTCGAGCCCGGTGACGCGGCCGCCCGCCTCCTCGACGAGCACGGCGCCGGCGGCGACGTCCCAGGGTCCGAGGCGCAACTCCCAGAATGCGTCGAACCGGCCACAGGCGACGTAGGCCAGATCGATGGCGGCCGAGCCGAGCCGGCGCACCGCCCGGGCGCGGAGACTGAACGCCGCGTACTCTCGGAGATTGGTGTCGGCCGTCTCGCGGATATTGTAGGGAAAGCCCGTCACGAGCAGGCTCGCGCCCACCGACGGCGCCACCGAGACCTTGATGGGCGCGTCGTTGAGGGTCGCCCCGCCGCCACGCTCGCCGACGAACATCTCGTCGCGCGACGGATCGTACACGACGCCGAGCACGAGGCGCCGCGCGCTCTCGAGCGCGATCGACACGCCGAAGATCGGCAGGCCGTGGGCATAGTTGGTGGTGCCGTCGAGGGGATCGACGAGCCAGCGGCGGTCGGAGCGGCCGGCGGCGGCGCCCAGCTCCTCGGCGAGGATGCCGTCGTCGGGGAACACGCCGCGCAACCGCTCGAGGATCAGCGCTTCGGCGCGCTGATCCATCTCCGTGACGAGATTGGTGGGAGTGCCCTTGTACGCGATGCGCCGGGCGCCGGCAAGCTCGTCGCGCAGGAGGCGGCCCGCCGCCCGCGCGGCGTCGACGGCCACGCGGCGCTCGAGCGATGCCATGCTGCGCCGACTCTATCACACGCTCGCTTGACAACCAACGCACGGTCCCGGAGCATGACGGTGAATGTCTGACGTCGCCCGGCGCAAGCGGATGCTGAGCACGCTCGGCGCCCGCCGCCGGCGCGTGCCCCGCGTTCGACCGGGCACGCTGCCCGGCACGCTCGTCGCGTCCGACGCGCCCACTCCCAGTCGCGTCTCCGTGCTCACCTGGACGCGCACGACCGCGAGCTACGACGAGGTCCCGAGCGTCGAGGCGGCGCTCGCGAAGATCGCGCCGGGCTCCATCACGTGGATCAACATCGACGGTCTCGGCGACGTCGGGGCGCTGGCGAAGCTCGGCGAGCACTTCGGCCTCCATCCGCTGGCGCTGGAGGACGTGCTGAACGTGCCGCAGCGCCCGAAAGTCGAGCGCTACGACAAGCACATGTTCGTCGTCATGCGCACGATGCGGCTGGCCGACGGCGCCATGCTCGAGGAGCAGGTGAGCCTCTTCTTCGGCCCCGACTGGCTGATCACCGTGCAGGAGCGGCCGGACGGCGATTGCTTCGGCGCGGTCCGCGATGCGATCCGCGCCGGCCGCGGGCGCGCGCGCGAGAGCGCCGCCGACTACGCCGCCTACCTCATGCTCGACGGGGTGGTGGACGCCTACTTCCCCGTGATCGAGCATTTCGGCGAGCGCATGCAGACGCTCGAGACCGCCGCGCTGGAGGATCCCGGCGAGGAGGTCCTCGTGCACATGCAGCGACTGCGACACGAGCTGCTCGCGCTCCGCCGCGCCGTGTGGCCCATGCGCGAGGAGATCGGCATCCTGCTCCGCGACGAATCGCCGCTCGTGGGCGCCGACACGCGTATCTTCCTGCGCGACGTGTACGACCATGCCGTCCAGGCGCTCGAGATCGTCGAGTCGCTGCGGGAGACAGCGGTGTCGGTGATGGAGGTCTACCTTTCCGTGCAAAACCAGCACCTCAACGAGACCATGAAGGTGCTCACCATCATCGCCACCCTGTTCATCCCGCTCACCTTCATCGCCTCGATCTACGGGATGAACTTCCGCCACATGCCGGAGCTCGAGTGGCGGTACGGCTACGCGTGGGCGCTCGGCCTCATGGGCGTCACCGCGGTCGGGCTGATCGCCTACTTCCGGCGGAAGGGCTGGTGGTGATGCGGATCGCGGTGGTCGGGGCGGGCGGCGTGGGCGGTTATTTCGGCGCCAAGCTCGCGCGCGCCGGTGAGTCCGTCGTCATGCTGGCCCGCGGCGCGCACCTCGACGCGATCCGTCGCGACGGCCTGCGCGTGCGCTCCGCGCCGGAAGGTGAGAGCCTGGCGAAGGTCGAGGCGCTGGAGTCGTTCGCCGGCCAGCCGCCGGTCGACATGGCCCTCTTCTGCGTGAAGTCCTTCGACACGCGGAGCGCCGCCGAGGCGCTGCGGCCCGTCGTCGGCCCCTCGACCGGCGTCGTCTCGCTCCAGAACGGCGTGGACAACGAGGACATCATCGACGAGGTGCTGGGCCGTGGGGTCGCGCTCGGCGGCGCCGCCTACGTCTTCGCCGGCATCGAGGCGCCGGGCGTGATCCGCCACACGTTCGCGGGCCGCATCGTGTTCGGCGAGCTGGACGGTCGCGTCAGCGACCGCGCCACCCGGCTGCGCGACGCGCTGGCGCGGGCCGGTGTGCCGGTGGAGCTGAGCGGCGATATCCGCCGCGTCCTCTGGGAGAAATACCTGCTGATCAGCGCGCAGGCGGGGATGACGGCGCTCACGCGCTGTCCGGTGGGCGTGCTGCGCGAGACGCCCGAGTCGTGGCGCATGTACCGGCGCATCATGGAAGAGCTGGCGGCGCTGGCGCGCGCGGCCGGCGTCGGTCTGCCGGACGACGTGGTCGACACGGTGATGAAGCAGGCGAGCACCGTGGCGCCGGGCGCGTACTCCTCGCTGCACGACGACCTCATCCAGGGCAAGCGCCTCGAGCTCGAGGCCCTTCACGGTCATGCCGTGCGCCTCGGTGAGCGGCACGGCGTGCCGACGCCGATGGTCCTCGCCGTCTACGCCGCGCTGAAGCCGCACGTCGCGGGGAGGCGCGGCTGAGAGGACCCGCGCGCGCCGTCCTGCGCTACGCGTCGCGATACCGGGCTCGCTATGCGGTGGGCATGATGTGCCTGCTGGCGGCGACCGGCTTCTCGCTGGCCATCCCGTGGACGGTGAAGCACGCCATCGACGCCCTCGAGAGCGCGAGCGGCCCCGTCGGAGGGTACGTCGGGCTCATCCTCGTCCTCGCCGCCGCCAACGGGGTGACCCGTCTCGCCTCGCGCTTCGCCATCATCGGCGCCGGTCAGCGAGTGGAGGCCGACCTGCGCGAAGCCCTCTACGCGGCGTTCCAGTCGTTCCCGCCGGCGTTCTACAGCGGGCACTCGACGGGGGAGCTGATGACGCGCGCCTCGAGCGACGTGAGCGCGGTGCGGAGCCTTCTGGGCTTCGGCGTGATCGGGCTGGTGGCGACGGCGCTGGCCTTCGTGGGCGCCGTGGCCGCCATGCTCGTGGTCGATCCCTGGCTCACGCTGTGCGCGATGGCCCCGTTGCCCGTGCTGGTCGCGCTGGCCCGGCGCTTCAACGCCCAGGTCAACACGCGGACCGAGGCCATGCAGGAGCAGCTCGGCGTGCTGTCCGGACGCGTGCAGGAGACGCTTGCCGGCATGGCCGTCGTCCGCGCGTACACGCTCGAGCCGCGGATGGCCGCGGCCTTCGCCCGAGAGAACCGCGCGCTGCTCGCCCGGAGCGTCGCCCTCGCTGCCATCCAGGCGCGCTTCACGCCGCTGATGTCGCTCATCGCCGGCGTCGGCGTGCTCATCGTGCTGTGGGTCGGCGGCCTCAGCGTCAGCCAGGGGCGGATCACGCTCGGTGACCTCGTGGCCTTCAACGGCTACCTGGCGTACCTGGCGTGGCCGACCATCGCGCTCGGCCTGACGCTGTCCGTCGTGCGGCGCGGGCTCACGTCGATGACGCGCATCCAGGAGATCGTCGAGGCGCAGCGGCCGCCGGAGCGCGCCGCGACGCCGCTCGGCGAGCCGCCGTCGATTCGCTTCGCGAGTCTGACCTTCGCCTATCCCGGACGTGACCCCGTCCTCCGCGACGTGACGTTCGACGTCGCGCCCGGCGAGGTGGTGGCCGTGGTCGGCCCCACGGGAAGCGGCAAGAGCACGCTCGGTCTGCTGCTCTCACGCCTCTGGGACCCGCCGCCGGGCACCGTGTTCGTCGCCGGCCACGACGTCACGCGGCTGTCGCTCGGCACGCTGCGCTCGACCGTGGGGTGGGTGCCGCAGGAGGCGTTTCTGTTCTCGCGCTCGATCGAGGACAACCTCACGCTCGGGCGCGACGGGATCCCGCCCGACGCGGTGCGCGCGTCGGCGGCGGAGGCGGCCGTCGACGACGAGGTCGAAAAATTCCCGGAGGGCTACCGCACGGTCGTGGGCGAGCGCGGACTCACGGTGTCCGGCGGCCAGCGGCAGCGTCTGGCGCTCGCGCGCGCGCTCGCCGGTGCGCCGCGCCTGCTCGTGCTCGACGACGTCTTCGCGAGCGTCGACGCCGCCACCGAGGACCACGTCATCAAGACGCTGCGCGCCTCCGACCGCACGCTGCTCGTCATCACGCACCGGCTCCGCGTGGCGCAGGTCGCCGATCGCGTGATCGTGCTCGAGACCGGGCGCGTCGTCGAGCGCGGCACGCACGCCGAGCTGCTGACGCGCGGTGGGCTCTACGCGCGCCTATGGCGGATGCAGCAGCTGGAGGCGGAGATCGCCGGTGCATGAGCTGAGCGATCAGGACGACGTCCTCGGACGGGCGTTCGACCGGCGGCTGGCCGCCCGCCTCTGGGCGGCGGCGCGGCGGCATCACGGGCTGGTGGCGGCCGCCCTCGCGCTCTTCCCGCTCATCGCCGCCGCCGAGCTGGCCCAGCCGTATCTGCTGAAGGTGGCGATCGACGAGCACATCTTGACGGCGGACTGGTGGGGTCTCGCCCTCACCGCCGGTCTGTACGCGCTGACGCTGGCCCTGCTGTACGGGCTCCGGATGGCGGAGGCGTACCTGATGGCCGTGGCCGGACAGCGCGTGACGCACGACCTGCGCGCCACGCTGTTCGAGCACGTGCTGCGCCTCGAAGCGGCGTTCTTCGACCGGAATCCGGTCGGTCGTCTGATGACGCGCGTCCTCAACGACGTGGAAGCGGTGAGCGAGGCGTTCACGAGCGGACTGCTCTCGATCGCGGCCGACGTGATCACGCTCACGGGCGTGGTCGTCATCATGCTGTGGATGGACTGGCGGCTGGCGCTGGTAACATTCGCCATCGTGCCGCTGCTGGCGGCGGCGGCCGCCTACTTCCGTCTGCGGGCTCGCGACGCGTACCGCCATGTCCGCCGGCGGCTGGCCGTGCTGAACGGCTTTCTCCAGGAATCGCTGCAGGGGATGACGGTCATTCAGCTCTTCGCGCGGGAGCGGCAGGAGCTCGCCGCGTTCCGGCGGCTGAATCGCGACTACCGGCGCGCGATGTTCGGCTCCACCGTGTTCGAGGCCTCGCTCTACGCCTCGGTGGAGGCGCTCGGCTCGGTCGCGCTGGCGCTGCTCATCTGGTACGGCGGCGGACAGATCCTGAACGGCGCGCTGACCTTCGGCGCCCTCGTCGCGTTCATTCAGTACACCAACCGCTTCTTCCTCCCCATCCGCGACCTCGGTGCGAAATACACGGTGATGCAGGCGGCCATGGCCTCCGCCGAACGCATCTTTGCCCTCCTCGACCGCCCCCCCGCGATCGTCTCCCCGACCGGAGGCGTCGAGACCGGAAACGACAGTCGCAGGGCCAGACACCACAGTCGCGGCGCCGAACGTCACAGTCCCGGCACCGAACACCACAGTCGGGGGAGCGGAGCCACGACCATCTCGAACAGCCCACCCACGCCCATACCCGAGCACACGGCCCCCGCTACGACAATCACAACGTCGCGCGTCCCGGCCGTCGAGTTCGATTCCGTCCACTTCGCGTACCAGGCCGGCGCGCCCGTGCTCCGCGGCCTCTCGTTTCGCGTCGCCCACGGCGAGCACGTCGCCGTCGTCGGCGCCACCGGCGAGGGCAAGAGCACGTGCGCCAGGCTGCTCACGCGCGCCTACGACGTCACCGGAGGCCGCGTGCTGGTGAGCGGCGTCGACGTGCGGGAGTGGGACGTGACGCGGCTGCGCCGCCACGTCGGCACCGTGTTCCAGGACACGGTGCTCTTCACCGGTAGCGTGGCCGACAATCTGCGCGTGAACGGCGGGGATGACCGGACGGCGGCGCTGGCCGCGCTGGACGCGGCCCACGCGGCGGCGTTCGTCGCCGCGCTGCCGGCCGGCCTCGACGAGCCGCTCGGCGAGCGCGGCATGAAGATCTCGTACGGACAGCGTCAGCTGCTGGCGATCGCGCGAGCCCTCGTGTACAATCCCCCGGTCCTCGTTCTCGACGAGGCGACGTCGAGCGTCGATCCGGAGTCCGAATGGCTAATTCGCGAGGGCATGAAGCGCCTGCTGGCCGGCCGGACCAGTGTCACCATCGCCCACCGGCTCTCCACGATCCAGCACGCCGATCGCATCATCGTGCTCCACCGCGGGCGCGTGCACGAGGAGGGCTCGCACGCGGAGCTGGTGCGTCGCGGCGGCCTCTACGCGCGGCTGCGGGAGCTGGGGCAGGGCGTCGGAGCGAGCTGAGGTTTCGGACGGCGGTGTATCGTCTCGTCCGACGTGTGCCGCGCGGCTCGGTCGTGACGTACGGCCAGATCGCGATGATGATCGGCGCCCCGCGCTCCGCGCGCGCCGTGGGAGGCGCCATGCAACGCTGTCCCGATGATGTGCCGTGGCATCGCGTGGTGAACGCGCAGGGCGGCATCAGCCGGCGCCGGCGGCTCGGCTCGGTCCTGACCCAGCGCATCCGGCTCGAGCAAGAGAACGTTCCGATGCGACGCGGACGGGTGCTGCTCGATCGATGCCGCTGGGAGAGATGAGGGCCTCATGAGCCCGGGAGCCACGCGATGCGGCTGGCGCTGACCCTCAACTATTCGGGCGCGAGCGTCGCGCTCGACATGGACAAGGTGCTGGAGGCCGAGCGCCTCGGCTACACGTCGGTGTGGACGGCGGAAGCGTACGGCTCGGACGCGGTGACGCCGGCGGCGTGGATCGCCGCGCGAACCACCCGGATCCACGTCGGCACCGGCATCATGCAGATCCCCGCCCGCACACCGGCGATGACGGCGATGACGGCCATGACCCTCGACGCGCTGTCCGGCGGCCGGTTCCGCCTCGGCCTCGGCGTGTCGGGACCGCAGGTGGTGGAGGGCTGGCACGGTCAGCCGTTCGGCAAGCCGCTCACGAAGACGCGGGAGTACGTCGACATCGTTCGTGCGATCCTTCGGCGCGAGAAGCCGGTGGAGTTCCGCGGCGAGTACTACCAGATCCCGTACGCCGGCCCCGAGGCCACCGGGCTCGGCAAGCCGCTGAAGTCGATCCTCCACGGTCGCGCGACCCTGCCGATCTACCTCGCGGCCGTGGGTCCGAAGAACGTCGCGCTGGCGGCCGAGATCGCCGACGGCTGGATCCCCGTGTTCTTTTCCGCGCGGCGCGGCGCGATGTTCCGCGAGTGGCTGACCGCGGGATTCGAGCGGAGCGGGCGTCCGCGCGAGCACTTCGACGTGATGCCGATGGTGCCGGTCGTCGTCGGCGCCGATGTGGCCGCCTGTCGCGCGGTCGTGAAGCCCCGGATCGCCCTGTACGTCGGCGGCATGGGCGCGCGCGGCCGGAACTTCTACAACGATATCGCCTGCCGCTATGGCTACGAGGGGCCCGCGAAGACGATTCAAGATCTCTACCTCGGCGGCAAGAAGGCCGAGGCGGAGGCGGCGGTGCCCGACGAGCTCGTCGACGAGGTTGCGCTCTGCGGTCCGCGCGAGCGGATCCGCGAGCGGCTCGCGGAGTGGAAGACCTCGGGTGTCACGACGCTGATGATCGTCGGCGACGCCGAGGCCGTGCGCACGATGGCCGAGCTGACTCTCTAGGAGGACATTCGATGCGACTGCAAGACCGGGTGGCGATCGTGACCGGCGCGGGATCGGGTATCGGCGCGGCAAGTGCGCTCGCCATGGCCGCCGAAGGCGCGCGCGTGCTGGTCGTCGACATCAACGAGACCGGCGCGAAATCCACGGTGGCCGCGATCGAGCGCGACCGCGGCACCGCCATGGCGCTCGCGGCCGACGTCACGCGCGCCGCCGACACCGAGGCCATGGTCCAGCGCGCGGTGGCGGTCTGGGGCCGCCTCGACGTGTTCTTCGCCAACGCGGGCACTCCGCAGTGGAAGACGGATGTCGAGCAGGTGGAGGAGAGCGTCTACGACCGGATCTTCGACGTGAACGTGAAGGGCGTGTTCCTCGGCGCCAAGTACGCGCTGCCCGTGATGAAGCAGCAGAAGCGCGGCGTGTTCCTGGTGACCGCATCGACGGCCGGCATCCGGCCGCGTCCGGGCGGCCAGGTGTACGCGGCCTCCAAGGGCGCCGTCATCACGCTGACGAAGGCGCTGGCACTGGAGGTCGCCCCGCACGGCGTCCGCGTCGTCGCCATCTGCCCGGTGGCCACGCACACGCCGATGCTGCCGACGTTCATGGGCAAGCAGCAGGTGGACGCCGAAGGCCTCGCGCGCTACGAGGCCACGGTGCCGCTCGGTCGCCTGAACCAGCCCGAGGACATCGCGCGGGCGGCGGTGTTCCTCGCCTCCGACGACGCGGCGATGATCACGGGGAGCACGATCGAGGTCGACGGCGGGCGCTGCATCTAGATGCGCGTCATGCCGCTGGCCGCCGAGTCGCTCGGCGTCCGGTCGATGGCGACGTACGTCGAGGTCGGTGATACCGCGATCCTGATCGATCCGGGCGCGACGCTGGCGCCCGCACGCTACGGACTGCCGCCAGCCGAGGCGGAGTGGGAGGCGCTGCGGCGCGCCAACGATCGCATCTCGGCGTACGCCGCTCGCGCGGGCCTCGTCTTCGTGAGCCACTACCACGAGGATCACTATCGGTCCGACCCGGCGACCTATGTGGGCAAGGCCGTGGTGGCCAAGGAGCCGCGCCGCATGGTCGGCGGGCAGCAGAGCCGTCGCGGCATTGCGCTGTGGACGTCGCTTGACGCGGTAGCCAGGCTGCAACCCGCCGACGGCTGGCGGCGACGTGAGGCGCACATGGAGCTGTCGGTCTCGCCGCCGCTGCCGCACGGCGTCGAAGGCACGCCGCTCGGCTACGTGGTGGCGCTCACCGTGGTCGACGTCGCGGAGCGCGAGCGGTTCGTGTTCGCCTCCGACGTGCAGGGCCCACTGTCCGCGGTGGCCGTCGGCTGGCTCATCCAGCAGCGCCCCACGCTCGTGTATCTCTCGGGCCCGCCGTCCTACATCGAGCGCGACCTGCCGGCCGGCGCCGTCGACCGCGGCATCGAGCATCTGCTCCGCGTGATCGACGCCACCGGCTGCCGCGTCATCATGGATCATCACGCGCTGCGCGACCCCGGCTTCTCGGCACGCTTCGAGCGCCTGTGGAGCACGGGGCGTGTGATGACGGCGGCCGCGCATCTCGGCGTCGAGGCCATGCCGCTCGAGGCTCGACGCCGCGCGCTCTGGGGCGGTGTCCGCAAGGCGCCCGTTGCCGCGCAGCGGCCGGGTGCTATGATCGCTCGCACACCGCGTACGTTCGTGAAAAGGGGGAACGCCGAGTGACAGACACCAAGACGCTCAACGTCGGCGACCAGGCCCCGGGCTTCACGCTGAAGACCATCGGGCTCAAAGAGGTCAGTCTCGCCGACTACAAAGGCAAGAACGTTGTTCTGCTCTTCTACCCGCTCGACTGGACGCCGGGCTGAAGCAAGTGCATGCCCGCCTTCGACAAGCGCGTGAGCGACTTCGAGGCGGTCAATACCCAGGTGCTGGGTATCTCCACCGATAGCCCCTTCAGCCACGAGAACTGGGCGAAGGCGGTCGGGATCAGCCGTTATCCGCTGCTCTCCGACGTCCACCGCACCGTGGCCAAGGACTACGGAGTGTACTGGCCCGACTGGAACGCGAACAATCGCGCGACCTTCATCATCGACAAGACGGGGAAGGTCCGCTTCGTCGAGCGCTACGGAAAGGGCGAGCTGCCCGATCCCGACAAGATGCTCGCCGAGGTGAAGAAGCTCTAGCTGCGCGTGGGAGGCCGGACGGTCGTCCGGCCTCCCGTCGTCAACGCCACGCCGCCGAGGACCATGGCGGCGCCGCCGATCTGCCACGGACCGATCTCCTCGCCCACGAGCAGCGCCGCCATCCCGATCCCCACCACCGGCGTCACGTTCATGAAGATCGCGGCGCGGCTCGGGCCGACGCGCTCGACCGCCGCATACCACCACAGATGCGCGAATGCGCCGGGAACGGCGTGATAGAGCAGGACCGCCCACGCGAGCGCGGAGCCGAGCCGCGGCCGCGGGGCCACCGGCGCCGTCAGCACCGCGAGCGGGATGAGCACGAGCGTGCCGCACACGTAGGCGGCGGTGGTGGTGAGCGCCGGCGAGTGGGCGGTCAGCACGCGCTTGCCGTACACGGTGAAGACCGTCCACCCGGCGAGCGCCAGCAGCGTCAGGAAATCACCGGGGCGGAGCGCGCCCGGCGCCAGCTCGGCGAGCCGGCCTTGCGTCACCACCAGCACCACGCCGAGCATCGAGATGGCGACGCCGACGCGCTGCTTCGCCCGCAGCCGCTCGCCGAGATAAGCGCGGGCGCCGAGGGCCACCATGACCGGCGCCATCGCCTGCAGGATGGCCGCGTTCGCGGCCGACGTGGTGTAGATGCCCCAGTAGCTGATGTGCGTCGAGACGACGAACCCGGCGGTGCCGAGGACGAAGAACGCCTTCACCGCCTCCGCGCTGAGCGCGCGCGCGGCGTCGAAGCCGGAGCGCAGCACCAGCAGCGACAGGACGCCGGCCGCGATCGCACAGCGCACGGCCGTCATCAGCGTCGGCGGGATGTCGCCGAGCGCCAGCTTGGAGGTGGCGGGGAAGGTGCCCCAGAGCGACGCGATCAGGAAGAGCGCGACGTACGCGCGCGTTTGACTGAGCCGGGGCACCTGCCTATGATAGCCCGCGCGTCATGGCCGACCACGTCCACGAGTCGCGCGTGTGGCTCGCGCGCCCACGTCCCGAGGTCTTCGCGTTCTTCGCCGAGCCGACCGTTCTCGAGCGCCTCACGCCGCCGGCGTTCCGGCTCCGCCTCGTGAATCGCGACGTGACGATGACCGTGGGCGCCGTGCTGGAATTCCGACTCCGCTGGCTCGGCGTGCTGCCGCTGCGCTGGCGCGCGTTCGTGCGCGAGTGGGATCCGCCGTTTCGCTTCGTCGACGTGCAGGTGCGGGGACCGTACGCGCGCTGGGAGCATCGCCATCGCTTTCTCGAGGAAGGCGGCGGCACCTGGGTCGAGGACCGCGTGACCTACCGGCTGCCGCTCGGGCCGCTCGGGCGCGTGGCGCACGCGCTGCTCGTGAAGCGCCAGCTGCGCGAGCTGTGGGCCTATCGCCACCGCCAGCTCGCGGAGCTGGTGAAGCCGCTCAGCGCGCCGGCAACGTGATCCCGAGCTTCTCCAGGCGCGGCTTCACGCGCTCGGTCAGCAGGCCGAGCCGCGCGAGGTTCGCGACCATCGAGCCGTGCATGTCCCGGCGGAAGTATTTCCGGAACGGCGCGTAATCGTTCGAGGCCGCCGTTTCCCTCCGATAGCGGCGGATCTCCTCCATCTCGGCGGCGCTGAAGCCCATGTCCTCGTACGCCTCGGCCGGGAAGAAGCCGGTGAGCGTCTTCTCGAGCGCGAAGCACGTGTAGTCCTCGAGCTCGCGCCGCTCCGTCTCGGACGCCTCCCGGATCACCGTCGGCAGCGCCAGCATGCCGAAGCCCATGTGGCGCGACTCGTCCTGCAGCACGCGGCGGCACATCTCGCCGAGCACGGGATCGCGCGCGCTCTCTCCCATCATCTTGAAGAGCGCCACCGCGAACGTCTCCGCCACCAGCTGGAGCGAGATCGTCTTGAGGTACCAGCGGCTCTCGCTCAGGATGGAATCGAAGAGGTCACGCTCGTTCTTCGGCATCGGATAGCGCACGTTGTCGAGCCGCTCGGTGATGTAACGGTCGAGCACCTCGTTGTGGCGCGCCTCGTCCATCACCTGGGTGGCCTGGAAGAACTTCTGGTCGGCGCCGTCCACGACGTTGACGAGCTGGCTGCAGGCGAGGAGAGCGCCCTGCTCGCCGTACATGAGGACGGACAGACGCCAGGCGGCGATGCGCCGGTTCAGGGCCACGCGGTCTTTCTCGGGCAGTCGCTCCCACAGGGGGCTGCCATAGATGTCGATCAGCTCGTCGGCGATGACGCGGCCGTCGTCGCTACCGCCGGTGGACCAGGGGATGTCGCGCGAGGCGTTCCACTGGTCACGCTTGGCGTTCTCGTAGAGCCGGCGAAGCTCCGGCTCGCTGGCGGCGTAGTCGAGCTCGAAGGTGGTGGTGAACGTGGACACAATCTCGCGCGCCTGCGCCATCGGGATCTCCTCCGGAACGAGTGGGGTTTCTTCGACGCACGAACCGGTTTCGATTATGGCTCCGGCCGGCGCTGCCGCGCAAGGGTGCTACGCTGATGCCCGTGAGGGCTGGTGCGGACGAGCTCGGCGCCCACGTGTCCATCGCCGGCGGCGTCGCGCTGGCGCCGGCGCGCGGCCGCGCGCTCGGATGCGGCGCCATTCAGATCTTCGTCAAGAACCAGCGCCAGTGGGCGGCGCCGCCGCTGACGGCGGCCGAGGCCCAGGCGTTCCGGCGCGAGCGTCGCCGCGCGCGTCTCCGTCACGCGTTCGCCCACGGCTCCTATCTGGTGAACCTCGCGTGCCCGGACCCGGCGGGCTGGCGGCAGGCCGTCGACGCGTTCACCGACGAGCTGCGTCGGGCCGCCCGGCTGGGGCTCGACGCGCTCGTCATCCATCCCGGCTCGCACCTCGGTGCCGGCGCGCAGCCGGGACTGGACGCCGTCGCGCGCGCCATCGGCGAGGGCCTGCGCGCGACGCGGCGCTCGTCCGTGAACGTCGCGCTCGAGAACACGGCCGGCGCCGGCCACGTGCTGGGGCGCACGTTCTCGGAGCTCGCGGCCATCCTGGAACGACTCGGCCATCCGCGCCGGGTGGGGGTGTGCATCGATACCTGCCACCTGTTCGTGGCGGGGTACGACATCCGCACGCCGGCCGCCTACGCGCTGGCCATGGCGGAGTGCTGCGAGCTGATCGGCGCCGGTCGCGTGCTCGCGTTTCACCTGAACGACGCCAAGGCACCGCTCGGCTCCGGCCTCGACCGTCACGAAAACATCGGACGCGGCTTCCTCGGCCTGCGGCCCTTCCGGCTGCTTCTCAACGACCGACGCTTCGCACGCGTCCCGAAGGTCCTCGAGACACCGAAGGAGCCTGCGCCCGCGGCGGATCTGAGCAACCTGGCGACGCTGCGCCGACTTCGTCGTGACCTCACCGCGCGGACGTCACGCCGACGCGCCGGCACAGCGTGATGACAGGGCACGTCGAGCAGCGCGGCGAGACCGGCGTGCACACGCGCTGGCCGAAGGCGACGAGGAGATCGTTGTAGCCGATCCAGTACCGGCGCGGCAGCCGTGCGCGGAGCGCCATCTCGGTGGCGTCGGGATCGCGGGTGCGCACGTAGCCGAGCCGGTTCGAGATCCGATGGACGTGCGTGTCGACGCAGATCCCCGGCTTGCCGAAGCCCATGGTGACGACCAGGTTGGCAGTCTTGCGGCCAACGCCCTTGAGCGTCAGCAGCGCGTCGAGGTCGTGGGGCACGCGACCGCCGAAGCGCTCGAGCAGATCGCGACACAGGCCGAGAATCACGCGCGCCTTCGTGCGGTAGAAGCCGACGGGATAGATCAGACGCTCGATGGCGCGGGCGGAGACGGCGAGCATCGCGGATGGCGTATCGGCCACGGCGAAGAGCCGCGCCGCCGCCGGCCCCGTGGTGGTGTCCTGCGTGCGCAGCGACAGGATGCAGGCGACCAGGACGCGGAATGGGTCGCCGTCCTGCTGGGCGATCAGCGCCAGCGCCGTCGGCGCCCAGCGGCGGCGGCTCCGCCGCAGCCGGGCGATGACGCGGGCGATGTCTACCGCTTGTCGCGGATCGACTGGAGCAGGGCGCGCGCGCGTGGGACGTCCTTCACGGTCCAGTCGGCGACGATCCTGGGCGCGCGCTCGTCGAGCACGCGCTGAAGCTCCTGACGGGCCGCGGTGTAGCGGCCGTCGCCGATGTAGAGACGGGCGAGATCGACGCGGAGCACGGTGAAGCGCGGATCGATCTCGAGGCCTTTCTTGAAATACGTCTCGGCCTTGACGCGATCGCCGCCGGCCAGCCGCGGCACCTCCATGGCGACGTTGCCCGCGAGCGCGTAGGCTCGCACCGAGCGCGGATCGAGGGCGAGGATCGTCTCGATCTCCCGCTGGACCGTCGGCAGCAGGAACAGCGAGCGCATGATGCCCTTGGTCTGTCCCCAGCGCCCGGTGTTGATCGCGTACCAGAGATGCGCGTCGGCGCTCCGCGGGGCGAGCTCCACGGCGCGCTCCCCGATGCGGCGGCCGCGCTCGTAGCCGGCGAGCTTCGCCTCGTCGGTGGTCGCCCGCGTGTCCGCCCAGAGGAAGTGGACGTAGGAGAGCATGATCAGCGTGTCCGCCGATGGGTCGTGCGCGAGGGCGCTCTCCAGCAGGTCGCGCGCGCGGTCGAGCGCGCTCGGGTCCTCGTGATAGCGCTGCACGAGCGCGCGCGCCGCTTCCACCGGCGTCTGCGCGTGCGCGGTGAGCGCGGGGCCGAGGAGAATGGCCAGCAGCAGGCCCGCCACAATGGCGTCGACGGTCGCAGCAGCGCGCGGCGGAATCAAGGCTGGCCCCGGAGGTGGCTCACGGGGACGGCGCCACGCGGCTCGTGAGCTGAAGCAGGAGTCGCAGACGATCGGCGGCGGCGGAGGGCGGCTCGTGCGCAAGCGACTCGCACGCGGCGAGGAGCAGCCAGGCGAGCGTCTCCGCCGGCAGCCCGAGCACGCCGCGGGCAGAGGGCGGGGTGGCCTCGATGACGCCCTGCAGACCGAGCCGAAGCTGCTCGCGCGCCCATGCGAGAGCCAGTGTGGCCGTCTTGTCGGCGCGGGCGGCCAGCCAGGCCAGGTGCACGGCGGCCGCTAGCTCGCCGTCCGGCGCATAGGCGGCGGCCAGCGCGCGCAGGGCCCGCGGCAGCGCGTCGGCGCCCAGGCCCTCGAGCTCGCGCGCGAGTGCCAGCAGACGACGCTCGGCGTCGCTGGGTCCGGCCGCCCGATGGCGGGGCGGCGCCGGTGGACGTCGTGCAGGCTGCGCGCGTCGCGACGTGCGAGTGCGGCGGGCAGCGCGCTTGCGTGCGCGGGCCATGCGGGTGGCGCTATTCGTAGCGCAGCGCTTCGATGGGATCGAGCCGCGAGGCCTTCCGGGCCGGATAGAACCCGAAGAAAATGCCGATGGCGGCGGCGAAGCCGAAGGCGAGGACGACCGAGCCAGGGTCCAGGACGGTGCGCCATTCGGCAAAATAGCTGATGGCGTTCGAGCTGCCGATCCCGAGAACAATGCCGATGATCCCGCCGATCAGCGACAGTGTCACCGCCTCCACGAGGAACTGCGTGAGAATATCCCGGGCGCGCGCGCCGACCGCCATCCGAAGGCCGATCTCCCGCGTGCGCTCCGTCACCGACACCAGCATGATATTCATGATGCCGATTCCGCCGACGAGCAGCGAGACGGAGGCGATGGCGGCCAGGAGATAGGTGAGTACGGCGGATGTCTCTTCCTGGGTCTGCAACACCTCGGCGAGGTTCCGGATCCAGAAGTCGTCTTCCTGGTACGGCTGCAGGCGGTGACGGTCGCGGAGGAGCGTGCGAACCTGCGCTTCGGCCTCGCTCATGTCCTCGCCGGGCAACACCTTGATCGAGATCGAATTCACCGATCGCGAGTTTGCCTGCGAGGCGCCAAGGACCTTCTTCTTCGCCGTGGACAACGGAATGAGGATGATGTCGTCCTGGTCCTGGCCCCAGGTGGTTTGCCCCTTTCGCGCGAGCACGCCGACGACCGTGAACGGGACTTTCTTGATCCGAATGATCTCGCCAACGGGATCGGAATCGCCGAAGAGATTGAGCGCCGCCGTCTGACCGAGAAGCGCGATCTTCGTGGCGCCGTCCGTGTCTTCCCGGAGGATCGGGCGGCCGCTGACGATCCCCCAGTCGCGCGTCTCGAAGTAATCCGCGGTCACACCCGTGATGTTCGTCGACCAGTTCAGGTTGCCGTAGACGACCTGCGCGTTGCCGCGCGAGGACGGCGCCACCGCCTGGACGACGGGTATCTCGCGCGCGATGGCCGCCGCATCGTCCTCCGTGATCGTCACCTGGCTGCCCTGACCGAGCCGCAGGCCCGCGCTGTTGCGGCTGCCGGGAAGCACGATGATCAGGTTCGATCCGAGGCTTTGAATCTGCTCCGCCACGCGCGCCTGCGCGCCGGTGCCAACGGACACCATCGCGATCACCGCGCCGACGCCGATCATGATGCCCAGCATCGTGAGGGCCGTGCGCAGCTTGTTGACCCGCAACGAGCGCAAGGCGATCCGGAGCGTCTGGAACACCATCAGAGGACCGCCTCCTCTTCCGGCAGGGTCGCCAGCACGGCGGCCGCGTCCTCGGCGCTTCCGGGTTCGTCGCTGGTCAGGCGGCCATCACGGAAGAGGAGCCTCCGTCCCGCGAAGGTCGCGATATCCGACTCGTGCGTGACCAGCACGATCGTGAGGCCGTCCCGATTCAGACGCTGCAGCAAGGCCATGATCTCGGCGCTCGTCCGCGTGTCGAGATTGCCCGTCGGCTCATCGGCGAGGATCACGGTCGGGTCGTTCACGAGGGCGCGCGCGATGGCGACGCGCTGTTGCTGACCGCCAGACAGCTGGCTCGGGTGATGGTGCTCCCGCTGGGCGAGGCCGACCTCTTCGAGGCGGGCCCGGGCGCGCTCCCGCCGCGTGCGACGGTGTCCGCGCCCGTACAGGAGCGGAAGCTCGACATTCTCGAGCGCGCTGGTGCGCGGCAGAAGATTGAATTGCTGGAACACGAACCCGATCTTGGCATTCCGCACGGTGGCCAGCGCGTCGCGCGACAGCTCGGCCACGTTCTCACCGTCGAGCCAGTAGCGGCCCGCCGTCGGACGGTCCAGGCAGCCGAGCAAGTTCATGAGCGTGGACTTGCCGGAGCCGGAAGGGCCCATCACGGCGACGAATTCACCGCGCTCGATCGTCACCGACACGCCGCGAAGGGCATGAACCGTGTGCGGGCCGAGCCGATAATCCTTCGCGAGTCCTTCGGTCGCAATGATGGCCAAGATCAGAACCGTATGCGCGGCGGCTGGGAGGCCGAGCCTCCAGGCACGCGCTGCGTCGTCACCGCCGAGCCGACGATGACGTCCTGGCCCTCCGTCACGTCGCCCCGGAGCACCTCCGTCGCAGTGCCGTCGCTGATCCCGAGCGTCAGCGGAATCGCCTTCGGCTTCCCGTCCGGGCCCACGATGAAGACGCGGCCGCTCGTCCCCGCGCTCGACCGGTTTCGAGCACTGGCCGTGGCGTCGAACGTCAGCTGCTGGGTCGGCGTCAAGATCTCGCGAACCCGTGTCCGCATCTCGCCGAAGACGCGCCGCGCGCGCTGCTGCCGTTCGGCTTCTGGCGCCTCGCTCAGCGCCGCCAGCTGCTCGCGCATGTCCCGGAGGATCGGGTCGAGCCGGCGCTGCTGGTCTTCCGTGAGGCCGAGGCCCTTCACGAGACGCTCTCGCATTTCTTCCGGCGATGGTCGACCGGCGCCGAACGCGAAGGGCTGCGGGCCACTGGCACTGCCACCGCCGCCGCCCGCGTCCGCCGCCGCCGGCGCCGGGGCATCGGCGCCCGCCGGCCTGAAGCGCAGGGCCGCGTTGGGAACCTTCACGACGCTCGGTTTCTGGTCGTACACCAGCTTGACGTTGGCCGTCATTCCGGGCAGCAGCCGCTCGCCCGGGTTGGCGACGGAAATGACGACGGTATACGTCACCACGTTTTGCACGACGAGCGGCGCCTTGCGAATCTGCGTGACCATGCCGCCGAACAGCTGGCCGGGGAACGCGTCCACGGTGAACGTGGCGCGATCCTCGAGAGAGACGCGGCCGATGTCGGCCTCGTCCACGCTGGTCTCCACCTGCATCTTCGTGAGGTCCTGCGCGATGGTGAAGAGGATCGGCGCCGACAGGCTCGCCGCCACCGTCTGCCCGACGTCGACGGCGCGCGAGACGACGACGCCGTTCACGGGCGCGCGAATCGTCGTGTAGTTCAGGTTCGTCTGCGCCTGCACCAGCGCCGCGCGCTTCTGGTCGACCTGCGCCTTCGCGGACTGGAGCGCGGCCTCCTGCACGCGCAGCTGCGCCTCCGCCGACTTGATGGCGGCCATGAGCGCCTGCTCGCTGGCCCGCGCCGACTCCGATTGCGCGACGGCCGACTCGTAGTTGGCCTGGGCGGTATCGCGGTCGGCCTGGGCGACGAGGTCCCGGCGGAAGAGCTCCGCGCTTCGGTCGAACGCGCGCTTGGCATCCGCGCGTGCGACGTCCGCCTTGGCCGTCTGCGCCTTGGCCTGCGCCAGCGCGGCCCGGGCGTTCTCGACGTCGGCGCGCGCCTTTTCGACGGTGGCCGTCTGGTTCAGGACAGCGGCACGCGCCGTCTCCACCTCGGCCGTCACCTGGTTGACCTGCGCCTCGAAGATCTGCGGATCGATGCGCGCGATGACCTGCCCCTTCGTCACGGTCGAGTTGAAATCGACCAGCAGCTCCTTGATCTGGCCCGAGACCTGGCTGCCAACCTGGACGGTGGTCACGGCATTGAGGTTGCCCGTGGCCGAGATCGCGGCGGTGAGGGGGCCCCGCTCGACGCGGGCCGTGCGGTACTTCGGCCCGCTGCCCCGAGCCTGGGCGTACAGGTAGCCCCAGATCCCGGCGCCCAGGACCGCGGCCACGACCACGACCGAAATGAGACGCTTCATCACGGGGTTGGACGCGCCTCGCCCTACGATTATTTCCGAGATTACCGGCGGCCGGTGGCGCGGTCCAGCCGGGCCAGGGCGATCCGGTAGTCGGCGAGGGCCTGGGCCTCCGTGTTCTGGGCAAGGGTGAGGGCGAGCTGCGCGTCGGTCAGCTCGAGGATGGTGCCAACGCCGGCGTCGAACCGGCCCTGCGCGAGGCGGAAGTTCTCCTGCGCGGAGGTCACGGCCACCTGCGCGGCCTGGATGCGCTCCTGCGACTCGATGACGTTGTTCTGGGCCTGCTCGACCTCGCGAGAGACGTCGAGCTCGGTGGCCCGCACGCGGGCCTGCGCCGCATCGAGATTGGCCTTGGCCTCGCGGTAGCGGGCGATGCGGTTGCCGCCGTCGAAGAGCGACCAGTCGAGCGAGAGTCGGAGCTCCCAGACCTCGCTGAGATCCGTGCGCTGCGCCCCGTAGAATCCGCTGCCGGTGATGTCCGGCCAGAAGTCGCGGGAGGCACGGCGTACGCGCCCCTCGGCGGCGTCCGCCTGCAGCCTGGCCTGCCGCGACTCGGGCCGCTGGCGCAACGCTTCCTCGGTCAGCTTCGCGGGATCGAGGGTAACGGGCTGGTACACGAGGTTGTCCTCGATCTGCAGCGGCGTGGTCGCCGGCAGCCCCATGGCCGTGGCCAGCGCCACGCGCGCGAGCCGCTCGGCGTTGCGCGCGCGGATCACGTCGACGCGCGCGTTGGCGACGTCGACCTCGGCGCGCGTCACATCGGACTTCGGCCGCGTGCCCACCTCGAAGAAGCCACGCGCGGAGCGCAGGTTCAGATCCGCGCGCTCGAGCGCCTGCTCGTTGACGCGAATGAGGCGCTGGGCGAAGTTGATGTTGGTGAAGGCCTCCTTCACCGTCTGCGTCACCAGCTGCCGCTGCAGCTCGGTGTCCTCGAGGGCGACCTCGGCGAGGCGGCGCGCGACCTCGGTGGACGCCCACGTCTTGCCGAAGTCGAACAGGACCTGCGACAGCGAAACGCGAGGGCCTGCCGACGTCGTCGTCCACGTCGTATCCCGGCCGCCGGTGGCCGTGGAGGTGATGCCGGCCGTGGCGACGCTCTGCGAGCGCGCGGCGGTCCAGCTCGCGCTGAGTTGCGGCAGCAGCCGCGAGAACTCCTGATCGACGCGGAACGCCGCCGCCGCGTAGTCGCCGAGCCGCGCCTGGATCGAGGGCTGTGTCTCGAGCGCGATGGCGACGGCGTCGTCGACGGACAGGACGCGACCGAAGACCTTCGCCTGCGGGCTGTTCGGCGGTGGCGCGGGCGGCACAGCCACCGGGCTCGCGGGGGCGACGGGCGCGGGGGCGACCGGCGCCGGAGCCGGCGCCATCGGTGGAGCGGGCGACACGGGAGGCGGCGCCGGCGTCACCGGTGGCGTCTGCGCGTGCGCACCACCCGAGGCGGCGACCAGAGCCACGCATCCCACCGCCCACCGCGTGACCCACGACCTCATGGAGCGTCTCCCTTGAATTACGGCCGTGTCCGAACCGCGCTTCGGACTGCGTGACGGGCGAAGGATAACACGCGGCGCCGGCGGGTCGGTGGACGCGCGGTGGACGGAAGGTGGACACGCGGGGGACGGGCTGTGGACACCTTTTTCCTTGACGAGCGCGATATGCTGCGTGGTATGGTCTCGGCCACCACAAGATATAGGAGGTGCCGGATGCTGTCGGAGACCCGCCCCGCGAAAGTCGGCCAGTGGACTGAACCCGCTCTCCGCGTGCTCCGCGAGCGCTATCTCCTCCGCAAGGACGGGAAAGTCGCGGAGACCCCGGAGGAGATGTGCTGGCGGGTGGCGCAATCCATTGCCGCCGGGGAGGCGCGCTACGGTCGGAGCCAGGCCGCGGTCCACGAGATCGCCACGGCGTTCTACGAGGTCATGGTCGACGGGTACTTCGTCCCGAACTCCCC
>Ga0075421_100001380_pt1 | contig 28301 bp, 17 predicted proteins | sample SoiMetdeltSBSDD5_FD_75292 | JGI IMG/M metagenome (GOLD analysis project Ga0075421, IMG submission 75292) | Bulk soil microbial communities from a Populus tree surrounding site in Tennessee, USA - Soil MetaG P. deltoides SBSDD5 | ecosystem: Environmental > Terrestrial > Soil > Tree plantation... | reverse complement strand
TGGTCATAGAGCAGAGGTCACACCCGTTCCCATTCCGAACACGGCAGTTAAGCTCTGCATCGCCGATGATACTGCGCGGGCAACTGCGTGGGAAAGTAGGACGCCGCCGGGATATATTTTTCTGAAAAGGCCTTCGCGAAAGCGAAGGCCTTTTCTCTTTTTGCCCGAAAACGAAAAACCCGCTTCCCTGGCCAAGGGAAGCGGGGCATCGCGCACGAGCGCGGCGGCTGGGTCGCTGTCAATTGCTCTTTGCGTAGCAGCGACGAACCCAATGTAGGTCCGGTCGTGCGCCGCGTCAGCCCTCCTATTTGGAAAGCTCGGCTATTTTACTTTCGTCCCCGCCGGCACGCCCGCGTCGACGCTGAGAAGAGTCGGCTCGCCGTCCATCGAGGCGGCCAACACCATTCCGTTCGACTCCACCCCCATCAGCTTCGCCGGCTGCAAGTTCGCGACGATCACGATCTTCCGCCCGACGAGCTCCTCCGGCTGGTACTTCGTGCCGATTCCCGCGACGATCGTCCGCTCCTCGTCGCCGGTGAACACCGTCATCTTGATGAGTTTCTTGGACTTCGGGACGCGCTCGGCCGCGCGAACCTCGGCCACGCGCAGGTCGACGGCCATGAACTGATCGATCGAGATCTTCGGATTGTCCGGCGGCACAGCCTGCGTCGTCTCGAGCGGCGGAGCGCTGGCCACGGTCGGACTGGCCGCCTCGGCTGGTTTCTGTTCTTCCACTTTCCCTCCTCCAACGTACTGCACGACGTCGACCCGCGGGAAGATCGGATCCGCCACGCGAACGGGCGTGTCCGCCGGCAGTCCTCCCCAGCGCAGCGCATCAGCTTCGATGCGATCCGGATCGGCGCCGAGACGCGCGAGCGCCTCGCGCATCGTCGCGGGCATGAACGGCGCCGCCATCGTGCAGACGATGCGCAGCGCCTCGAGCGTGTTCCAGATGACGCGCGACAATCCCGTGTCGGCGCCCTTTTCCTTGAAGTGCTTCCACGGCTCGCGCGCGACGATGTATCCGTCGATCGCCGTCACCAGCTCCCACGCGACCTCGAGCGCGCGGTTGAACGCGAAGTCGTCCATGTACCGCAGGTACTGCTGCACGACCTCCTCGCTTTTCCGCAGCAGATCGTTGTCGGTACAGCGCTCGGGTGGCGTTTTGCCGCCGAAGTAGCTGTCCGACATCTTGATCGCGCGGGAGAGCGCGTTGCCGAGGCCGTTCGCGAGATCGGCGTTGTAGCGGTTGAGGAGCGACTGATCAGAGTAGTCCTGATCGTGGCCGAACACCATCTCGCGCAGGACGTAGTAGCGCAAGGGATCCGGACCGAAGTCCTGGATGATGTTGTACGGGCGCACGACGTTGCCGAGGGACTTCGAGATCTTGACCTGGTCGCGAAGCCAGAAGCCATGCCCCACGACGCGCTTCGGCAGCTCGACGCCCGCGGCCATCAGGAACGCCGGCCAGTAGACAGAGTGGAAGCGGACGATGTCCTTGCCGACGAGGTGAATGTCGGCGGGCCAGTACTTGTCGAACAGCGCGTGATCGGCGCTGCCGAAGCCGAGGGCGGACAGGTAATTCGTCAGCGCTTCCATCCAGACGTAGATCACATGATCCGGATTGCCGGGGAAGGGGATGCCCCACTTGATGGAGCTGCGCGAGATCGACAGGTCCCTGAGTCCCTGCTCGACGAAAGTGCGCACCTCGCGCATGCGCGTCTCCGGCCACAGGAAGCCGGGATGGTCGCGGTAGTGCTGCAGCAAAGGCTGCGTGTAGCGCGAGAGTTTGAAGAAGTAGTTTTTCTCCGTCGTCCACTCGACCTTGTGGCCGTCCTGGTCGACATTGTCTTTGACCTGATTCTCGGGGATGAACGTCTCCTCGCTCTGGCAGTACCAGCCGGAGTGCTCGCCGAGGTAGATGTCGTCCGGGTTGCGCTCCTGGATGCGGCGGATGAGCTCGAGCACGCCGATGCGATGGCGCGACTCCGTTGTGCGGATGAAGTCGTCGTACGAGATGTTCAGCAACTCGTCGACGCGGTGATGCGTCTTCACGACGCGGTCCGCGAGCTCGATCGGAGGAACGCCTTCCTTCGCGGCGGCACGCTCGACCTTCTGGCCGTGCTCGTCCGTGCCGGTGAGGAAGCGGACGTCGTCGCCCATGCGCCGGCGATGACGGGCGATCACATCGGCCACGATGTTCTCGTACATGTGGCCGATGTGGGGATCGTCGTTGACGTAGTGAATGGCGGTGGTGATGTAGAACTTGGTCATGACAGCGGCGCGTAGACTATAGAAAATCGCGTGCCGCGACCACCGCGAGCGGCCTCGGCGTTCGCCGAGGCCGCGCCATGACGTCATCCACGCTCTCGCTGCCATTCGGTGGCGCGACACGTGTGAGCATCTGGCCTGACAGGACGATCGGCCGTGTCGGCTGCCTCCCTGTATCCTGCGCAACGATGTGCCCTGTCTGTGGAGGCGAGCGATTCGTGGCGCGGGTGATCGCAGGGCTGACGATCCGCCGCTGCACTGCGTGCGGGTTGCGGACGAGCACGATCGCGCGGACCAAAGAAACGAATTACGCGGACGTCGACGACGACGCATATCTACAGTCGATCGGAAGCGTGCGTCGTGCACAGGGAGAAGCGATCGTTTCTTTCGTCCGCGAGCACCACGGGTCCGGCGAGTGGCTCGACGTCGGTTGCGGCTTCGGCTATGTGCTCGAGGCGGCGCGGGACGCGGGCTTTCGCGTTCGCGGGATCGAGCCTGACGCAAAGGCCGCACAGACGGCGCGCGAACGCGTAGGCGAAGTGGAGCAGGGAGTCCTCGAGGAGACGACGTCCGCGGCTGACGTGTTGTCGACGCTGGACGTGCTCGAGCACCTCGACGACATCAACGCCTTCGCGCGACTCGTGAAGCGGAAGGCGCGCGCATTGTGGGTCATCAAAGTGCCTTCATCCGAGGGGCTGTTCTTCCGAGTCGCGCACGCGTTGCGAATCCGCAGTGCGGTCAAGCGGCTGTGGCAATCGGACTACGAGCACCCGCACACGATCTATTTCGACCAAGCCACGCTCACGCGCTTCCTCGGCAACCATGGCTTCGACGTCGTCGCGGCGCGCTACCTCGACGAGGTGCCGACAGGGACGGTCGTCGATCGCCTCACGCTCGATGACAGCGTGCCCCGTTGGAAGGCGAGACTGGCGATGCCGTTGTTCTTCGCGATCAACCTGCTCGAGCGCATGCGTGGGAAATCGGACGCGCTCGTGGTGCTGGCTCGGCCGCGATTGCCCTGACGCATCGGCCGTGTGATCCTTGAGCGGATGCTAACCAAACTGGCCTTCATCACGACGGCGCTGCTCGCCACTTCCGTATTCGCCGACTCCGTCGGGCATTACGCCCCGGTGAATGGTCTCCGGATGTACTACGAGATCCACGGCGTCGCTGATGGGAAGAATCCGCCGCTGGTTCTGCTCCACGGCGGCGGCTCGACGATCGAGACGTCGTTCGGCAACTACCTGCCGGCTCTCGCGAAGACGCGACAGGTGATCGCGTTCGAGCAGCAGGGTCACGGTCGCACCGCCGACGTCGTCGACCGGCCGTTCACCTTCGAGCAGTCCGCCGACGATGCCGCGGCACTGCTCCGTTACCTGAAGATCGAACGAGCGGACTTCTTCGGCTACAGCAACGGAGGCAGCATCGCGATGCAGGTCGCGATTCGTCATCCCAAGCTCGTTCGCAAGCTCGTCGTCGCATCGGCGATGTACAGGCGAGACGGGCTGCCGCCGGAGTTCTGGGAAGGCATGAGAAAGGCGACGCTGCAGAGCATGCCGGCGGAGCTCCGCGATGCGTATGTGCGCGTCGCGCCGCATCCCGAGCAGCTCCAGTCTTTCCACGACAAGAGCGTGAAGCGAATGCTCGACTTCAAGGACTGGCCTGCAGATTTGCTTCGATCGATCGAAGCACCGACGCTGCTCATGGTCGGAGATGCGGACGTCATCCGTCCCGAGCACGCTGTGGAGATGTTTCGTCTCATCCCGCGGGCGCAGCTCGCGATTCTGCCGGGCACGGATCACATGACGTTCGTCAAGGAGACGACGGCGCAAGTGCACATGATCGAAGCGTTTCTCAACGCAGCGTATCCACCGGCGCGTAGTCGTCCGTGAGCAGCGGGATGTCGTCGGCCACGCGCGTGTAGGGTTGCATCGTGTCGAGATAGTTCGCGAGATTTGGCAGGCGTCCGGCGGGTGAGCGTCGGGCGCGCTCCAGCGCGATCTCCTTCGACGTGATCAACGCGACGTCGCTCGCCAGAATCTCCCCGCCGGTCACGTAAACCGATCCGAAGACGCTCGCCAGCGTTTTCTGCAGCGCGGGCAGGAGTCTCCTGCCGCCGAGGGCGTAGTGAAAGTGGAGGATGCCGCCGTCGCTGAGATGGTGGGAAGCCTCGCGGAAGAACTCCTGCGTCACGAGATGCGGCGGAATCGTGTCGCCGTAACGGTTGGTGGTGTAGGTGTCGATGAGGATCAGGTCCCACTTTTCGGACGAGCGCTTGAGGAACAACCGCCCATCCGCGACATGAATGCGGAGGCGATCGCTCGGTTGCACGCCGAAGTATTTCCGTGCGACGTCGACGACGACGGGGTCGACGTCGACGACGTCGACGGTGGTGTCGGGGTAGTAGTTGACGAATTGCTTCGGCGTCGTTCCGCCGCCCAGGCCGATGATCAGGACGCGACGCACGCTCGGCCGCATGAGCCGGGAGATGTGCGCCGCGTCGGTGTAGATCGCACCCGGTCCGAGCGGATCCTTCAGCAACATTCGCGACTGCGTCCCGGCCCCGAACGTCAGGATGCGCATCATGCCGCGGCGTTCCCGTACGGTGACGCGGTGATACGGACTGTCGCCGACGAAAAGCACTCGCCAATCGGCGAGCGGCGTGAGGAGGGACTGCTCGATGCGCGTCGAGCGAATGAATGCGAGAGTGGGAAGTCCGAGGGCCACCGCAACGGCGAGCGCGATGGCGGAACGGCGAAGCGCGCCGTGCCTTGCAGGATCAGCGCGCAGACGGGGAACCATCGACAACATCAGCACGACGGCCGTGATGCACGCCGCGAGCGCGACGGTGATGACCGTGCGGGCGATGCTCCCGAGCCAGTCGATGAGCAGAAACGCGGTGATCACGCTGCCGGCGATGCTGCCGATCGTCGAGACCGCGGAGATCGATCCGGCGGTCGAGCCGCTCGTGCCGGTGCTGGTCGCGAAGAGACGCACGGCAATCGGTGAGACGGAGGCGAAGAGAATCGTCGGGAACGCGAAGAGCAGGGTGGTGGCCATGAACGCGTGCGTGGCCAGTTCGAGCCGCGACTCCGCGATGCGAGGCGAGAGGAGGGCGTCGAGCCACGGCACGGCCAGCAACATCGCCGCCGCACCGAGGAGGATGAGGATGAGAGTGCTCGGCCGCGGCCAGCGATCGCCGGCCCGCCCTCCCGCCCAGTAGCCAATGCTCATCGCCGCCAGAAACACCGCGATCACCGCGGTCGTCTCGCGCAGTGCGGAGCCGAAGGTCTTGCCGATGATCCGGAACGCGGCCACCTCCAGCGACATCAGAAGTGCACCGCTGAGGAAGACCACTACGTACACAGCCGCCCGCTCGGTCCGAGGCATCAGAGGGGCATGATACGCGGCTATGTCTTCGCGCGGTTCCCCAGTCCCGAGACCATTTTCACGAATGCGGGCAGCGATGCGGCCAGGCCGGTGACGAGCGCGATCGACGAGTCGAACATCTGCCGCTGGGTCATGAAGAAAAACAGCATCACGATCGCGACCCCGGCGAAGAGCGGAACGCGGAAGCGGCTCCACGCGTCGCTGGCGAGGTTGTGCTCCATCTCCGCGGCGAGCTTCGACGTCGTGAACTGACCCAGCACGAAGCGGCGGAAGCTCTCGTTCATCACCCGCAGTTGCGGGTCGCGGCGGAGATGACCGCGCGCGAGCAGACGTCGCACGTGTTTGCGCGTTTTATTGTTCACCAGCCCCGTCTGTGCGAGCTGCATCATCACCAGCTGTTCGTGCGGACTACAGGTGAGCCAGAGCGCGGCGTAATACTCCTCGGCGGGCCCACGCCTCGCGATCGTCGCCCTTCAGGAAAGAGCGAGTGATGACGGTGAGCGCCGTCGGACGAATCACCACGGTGCGGTCGCTGTTGCGGGTGAGACGGTCGATCAACGTGCGCAGGATCTCCGACCGCTCGCCGGCGCCGCATGCGGTGGCGTCGGAAGAAAGTCACATCGTTCGTCGTGGTCTCGACGCGAAGAATGAAGCCGTGCTTGTCGTACATCTTGATGGATGCTGGTCCGAGGTAGTGGCGGATACGCGTTCCTTCGAGGCGGAGGCCGTGCCGGCGAATGGAGAAGTCACCGCCGGCCTCACGTTCGCCGATGCGGTGGGGTGAGTGACCGAGGAAGGTAGCTACATCGTCGACTTTGACTGCATGGATGGCTGTTCGGAGCAGGTGGTCGTAGAGCGGAGCGAGATCTTCCGCGCTACGGAAGACGATGTCAGTGGCGTACTCGGCCTGCAGGATGCTCCAGTGGTAGCGGCCGAGCGACTCGAGATCCGGAAGGTACCGAGCCACGGCGGCATCGAGCCGGGTGTGTAGTTGCTTGACCATCAACCTGTCCGAGAGCTGCTGGGCCTTGTCCCAGTCATCGATCGCGGCGAAGGCGTTGTCTTGCAGGTCGTAGGAGATGTTCGCGCTACGCAGCTTCGAAGCGAGCCAGTTGTGGCCGTTCAGATAGAACAGAGCGCGGAACGGGCACCAGGTCGGAACCGACAGAAAGCAGAGCCCGAGCATCTCGTCGATGAAGTAAAAGTAGTAGTGCAGGCACTTGCCGCGGTCGCGGCGAATGAAGGTGCAACCGGTCTTCTTGTCGTGCCATGGCTCGTAGGTCGGACACGGCTCCATGGCCGAAAAGATGTGTACGAGTCCCGGTCGGGTCCCCCGCGCCGCGAGAATCTCCTGAATGCGATCTTCCTTGCGAAAGCTCTTCATGCGCTGGATGAACTCGATTTCCACGCCTTCCTCGGGCTGCCAGACGCTCGGTGTGAGCGCGAATCGCGTCGCGGGAGAGGACGCCGACGATCTATTCGCGATGACGCTCGATCAGGTTCGCCATCGGCCGACGATACCGCCGACCCTCCAAACCGGCTGACTTTCTTGGTTTCGGCTATGCCGAGGTAGGAAATGGTTCGTCGCAGTCACTCCCAGACAGAGAGGGAAGCTCAGTCATGATGACGAGAGAACCGCAACCGATCGTTCTGATCCGCGGCTTCGGCGGTCTCGGCGTCGATGATGAACGCCGAATTGCCTACCAGGGCTTCAATGACGGCACGGTCTATCCCAACAAGCGCGGCGAGAACTACATCTACGAGGGCCTCATCCTGCGGTTCATGAAATCGAACTGGGAGTATCACGATGCGACGAACGTCGTCGGCTATTACGAGAAGAAGCCGCAGCACATGCTCGACATCGACTCCCTTCGGGGAAGGAAACACTACGAAGACCTGAAGAAATTGGAGGAGGAGGGGTTCTTCCAGGAAGATTCCGTCGTCGTCGATCCCGCCATGGCCCGCTCGCTTCTCGAGCGGACGAAGGACTTGCGGCACACGCTCTGGGTCTTTCGGTACTACGACCTGACACGGAACTTTTCCACATACGCCGCCGCCCTGGTGCGGCTGATCGAATTCATACGACGACTCGCGCAGATCAAACACCAGTCCGTACCGAAGGTGAACATCATTGCCCATTCCATGGGTGGACTGATCGTCCGCGAGGCGCTCCAGGTGCAATACGCGTCGAAGGCGAAGGCCGAAGAGGCGATCAACAAAATCGTGACGCTCGGGACCCCGCATCGCGGCATCGTCTTTCAAGTCCTTCAGAACTGGATCGGCGTCGAGGCCTCGGAAGAGCTCGCGTTCTTCAATCCCGAGTTCCAGGAAAAGGACAAGAAACGCGGCTACAAGGAATTCGCAAAAGCCTTCGATCCGAAGCGGCTGCTCTGCGTCGTCGGCACGAACTATCGCTCGTACGGCGTGCAGGTGTCTACGTGGGCGAATCGACTGTTCTCGGTCGCCGGTGAATTCGGCGCGAACTACAACCGCAGCGACGGCCTGGTGAAACTGACCAGCGCGGAGATCCCGGGCGCCCATCGCACCTTCGTGCACAAATGCCACGGCGGATTCGATTCCCTCGTCACGTCTCGTGAGGCTTTCGAGGTCGCCTCGCGCTTCTTCTTCGGAAACACCCGCACGCGCCTCCATCTGCTGACCGCGGACGTGACGCGCGGTCTCGACATGTTCGGCAAGAGCGAGGTCTTCTTCGGCGTCTCGATCAAGCCACGGCGGGTCGACTTCGATCTCTTCCACCAGAGCGCCGAAGCGGAAAACTGCTACGGGCCGTTCAGCACGAGAGACTTGTCCGACCCTTCGCCGGCATTCGGCTGGGCCGGCGCGAATCGCCTCATCTGGGAGGGATGGTTCGACAGCTCGCTGGTGATCAGGGACCCGTCGATCACCACGCGCGACATGGTGTTTCGCCTCGACTTCTACGTCGGCGAGCGGGACCTCTTCGGCATCGGTTTCTCCGACAACGTGATCTTTCGGAAGCAGTACTACGTCCGCGCGATCTTCGGCAAAGGCGGACGTCTCACGGAGATGTGGCGACACACCGGTGAAGAGTTCGCCTTGCCGAACTTCGCGCCGAAGCCTCCCAACGACCAGAAGATGAAGGGCGACGGGGAGGGATGGTGCTTCGACATCGAGGAAAGCGGATTCAAAGCACGGCTGCGCGTGGAGATCGATGAGGTCCCCGAGGAAGGCGACCCGGTTCCGCTCAAAGTGCCGGCCGAGGCCTGACCGTTTTCGGTGCATGCCTTCCAGACGGGGGTAGGGATTTTCCTCCCCCCGGCTCTCCTAAGGTAAGTCCGCCAAAAATTCGGTTTCATGGGAGGTCCCAATGCGGAGATTCCGTTACCGAGCTTTCGTCGCTTTCCTCGTCCCCATCCTCATTGCCTCGCTGGGCGGCTGCGCAAGCCTGCCGAAGAAGCAGAGCTGGGTCGTCGATTACAAATACGTCGACTTCGATCCCTTCCCGGGGATGAACGTGCAGGGCCGAAACGTCACGCTGACCCAGTCGGACATCAACGGGCGCGTGATCTGGAACCTCTGGTCGGGCGACAACGCCGGCTTCTGGAACTGGCTCGCCAAATACGGCTTCGGCACCGGCGACATGCTCAAGATGATCGCTTCGCCGCGCAACAAGCGCTTCCAGACCTACGGCGTCTTCAATCAACCCGGCTACATGCGGCCCGCCCAGGCGAACGAGTACGGTTTGTTCATCGACGTCCCGCGCGAGCCGGGCTCGAAGTTCGACATCGACAAGCGTCTCGACATCCCCACCTACGGGATCTCCAGCGGCGTGATGGGGCTGCGGCTGTTCAAGAACCCGAAGTTCGATCCCGCGAAGTGGGACGCGAACCGCTATTGGAACGATCCGAACTACTACAAGAACCCCAAGCTCGAGCGGCCCTACAGGGTCGGGATGGCCTGCTCGTTCTGCCATGTCGGAGTGGACCCGGTCCATCCGCCGGCCGATCCGAACGAGCCCGAAGACTGGGGCAACTTCTCCGACTACGTCGGCCAGCACTACCTGAAGATCTATGAGGTGTTCGCGCACGACCTTCCCGCGAGCAACTTCGTCAAGCAGATCCTCTTGACGAATCCGGCCGGCTCGCTCGACACGGCGTTCATCGCCACCGACTATCTGAACAACCCCGGCACGATGAACGCGGTCTACAACCTCCCCGGACGCGTGTCCGTGGCCGTGCCGGAGAAGCTCGCCGGCGGCGCGACCGATCTGAAGAACCTCGAGTGGGTGCCAGGGCAGCCCGGCTACGTGGGGGTGCCGCGCGTGCTCAAGGAGGGCGCCGACTCGGTTGGCCTCCACGGCGCGTTGTCCCGCGTGTACCTGAACATCGGCGAGTACTGGGAGCAGTGGACGCGTCACTTCAAGCCGCTGGTCGGCATCAAGAAGCAGAGCCCGATCCGGGTGAAGGATGCGCAGAGGCTCTCACCGGCATGGAACTGGAGCGAGCAGGCGGCACCCGATCTCGCGCAGTACCTGATCAAGTTCGCCAAGCCACACAAGCTCGCGGACGCGCCGGGTGGCCGCAAGTACCTCACTGCGAGTCCGGAGGAGCTCAACCGCGGCAAGCTCACCTTCGCGCGCAATTGCGCGCGTTGCCACTCGAGCAAGCGGCCGCCGGCGGGCGTCGTCCCGAACTCGCCCGAGGGGCGGGCGTGGTTCGAACAGGAAGTGATGAAGTCCGACTTTCTGGACGGGAACTTCCTTGGCAGCGAAGAGCGCGTTCCCATCACCGAGGTTGGAACGAATGCCTCGCGCGCGTCGGCCACAAACGGATTGAAGGACCACATCTGGGACAACTTCTCGTCGCAGACCTACAAGGAACTGCCGGCGGTCGGAGCGATCGACGTTTGGGATCCGATCTCCGGCGACACGAGCAAATGGACCGTGCCGAGCCCCGGCCGCGGCTATTACAGACCGCCTTCGCTGGTCAGCGTCTGGAGCGGCGCTCCATTCCTCCACCACAACGTCGTCGGCAAGCACGTGCACGGTGTCTCGGTGGACCAGCGCATGGAAGCCTTCAATGACGGCATCGCCAAGATGCTCTGGCCGGAGAAACGCGCCGGCAAGAAAGGCAACACGGATGGCGCAGACGGTCAGTCGACTTCACTGTGGCTGACGACCGAGGAGAGTTGGCTGTCCGTGCCGGAATCGTATCTCCATACGCGGACCATGAAGCGCCTGCTGCGGAAGCACATGGTCGAGGATCCCGTGACCGGTGAGAAGTCCTTCGACTTCGGGCCGATTCCGAAAGGGACGCCGGTGAACCTCCTCGCGAACACCAATCTCGAGCTGGGCGGTGTACACAAGGCTGGCGACCTCGCAAAGCTCCTCATCGACTCAGTGAAGGTGATGAAGGACATCCAGAAGCAGGGGCTGACCGGAGACGCGGCCACGCAGCGCTGGCTGAGCTCCCCCGTCGTGAAGGAGCTCTACAAGCTCAATACCTGTCCCGATTTCATCGAAGACCGCGGCCACATGTTCGGAACCGATCTGCCCGACGCCGACAAGCGCGCGCTGATCGAGTTTTTGAAGACGTTCTGATCGAGAGGGCGAATGGGCACTCCACAGAATCCCGATTTCGATTACATCGTGATCGGATCGGGTGCAGGCGGCGGGCCGGTAGCGTGCCGTCTCGCCGACGCGGGCTATGTGGTCGGCCTTATCGAGGCCGGCCAGGCCCCGCAGACGCCGTGGTACGACGTGCCGGTGCTGCACGCGTTCGCGAGCGAGCACCCCGACATCTCGTGGGAGTTCTTCGTCAAGCACTTCGAAGACGAGACGCGCTCGAAACGCGACCCGAAGTATTACTCCGACAAAGGCGGCGTCTTCTATCCCCGCGCCGGAACCCTCGGCGGCTGCACGCAGCATCACGCCATGATCACGGTCGTTCCGCACCACAGCGACTGGCAGAGCATCGTCGATCTGACGGGCGACACGTCGTGGGCGCCGGACAAAATGCACGCGTATTTCGAGAAGCTCGAGCGCTGCACGTACGAGACGAATCCCGCGACGCGCCACGGCTTCAAGGGATGGCTCACTACGACCGGCCTCGATCTCAAGCTCGGCCTGGGCGACCCGGACATCTTGAAGACCGTCCTGGCAGCGAGCATAGCGGCGTGGAAAGAAGGCGGCGGTCTGCTGCCGGATTTGCCGCAGGATCCGAACGCCTGGCGGAATCCGGAGTTCCAGGGCATTTGCTTCGCCCCATTGGCCACGCTGAAAGGACGCCGCGCGGGCACGCGTCAATTGATTCAGGACACGCAATCGAGAGTCCCGCAGAACCTGATCCTCAAACAGAGCAATCTCGCCGCGAAGATTCTGTTCGACGCGAATAAACGAGCCATAGGCGTGGAGTGCTGGGAAGGAGAGCATCTCTATCGCGCCGATCCTCACCCCTCCAACGACGCGCCCGTGGTCAACAGGTATTACTGCCGGCGCGAGGTCATCCTCGCCGGCGGAGCGTTCAACTCGCCGCAACTACTGTTGCTTTCGGGAATCGGGCCGGCGGCGGATCTCCAGAAGCTGAAGATTCCCGTGCTCGTCGATCGGCAGGGCGTGGGAAAGAACCTGCAGGACCGCTATGAGATCGGCGTCGTCAGCGAGATGACGCGCAACTGGAAGGTTCTCAAGAACGCCACGTTCGAGCCGCCGCCCACGACGAATGTCACCGGCGATCCCTGCTATGTCGACTGGCAGAACGGCAAAGGCGTCTACACGACCAATGGCTCGTTGGTCGCGGTGATCCGGAAGTCGTCGAAGGACGTTCCCGATCCGGATCTCTTCATATTCGCCGTAGCCGGCAAATTCCACGGCTATTTCCCCGGCTACTCGAAGGAAGTGTCGCGGACGAAGAACTTCCTCACCTGGCTCGTGCTGAAAGCGCACACGAAAAACACCGCGGGATCCGTTCGCCTCAGGACCTCTGATCCGCGCGACAAGCCGGAGATCAATTTCCGCTATTTCGACGATCCCGAAACCGCCAGGCGCGATCTCGACGCGCTCGTGACCGGAGTCGAGTTCGTCCGAAGGATCGCGAAGCACAATCCGTCGCTGAAGACGGAGATCATCCCCGGCGCCGACAAGAGCGGCCCGGCTCTGCGGGAGTTCGTCGAAACGAATGCCTGGGGGCACCACGCCTCGTGCACGAACGCGATGGGGAAGGCCGGCGATCCGAAAGCGGTGGTGGACAGCAATTTCCGCGTCATCGGCGTGCGGAACCTGCGCGTCGTCGACGCCTCGGTGTTCCCGAACATTCCGGGTTTTTTCATCGTGACGCCGATCTACATGATCGCGGAGAAAGCCGCGGACGTGATCCTTGCCGACGCCAGAAATGCGGCGGCGTCGGAGGTTGCGTGAACAGCCATCATGATAGAATTCAGGAAACAATCAAGAATGATCCGGCGCGACTGCCGTGGACTGCGACTGACCATTGGGCTGCGGACGAAGGGGAGCCTTATGCGTAAAGCAGGATTGTTGTTTACCGTCCTTCTGCTGACGGTGGTGGGGACCGCTCGAGGACAGAGGGTTCCGAACCCTCCACCAGAAAAGAACCCGCACGCCTGGGAGGACGCCAACAAACAGTACCCCTCCGCGAGGATGTGCGGAAAGTGCCATCCCAGTCAGTTCAAGGAGTGGAGCGTCTCCTCGCACGCCTACGCCAGCGTGTCGCCGATGTTCAATAAGTTCGAACAGGCGATCAACAACTTCGCGTCGGGGACGGTCAACTACTTCTGCGTCCGTTGTCACGCCAGCGTCGGCACGTCCCTCGGCGAGCTACGCTCCATCGCCTGGTGGGACCGCGCCCCCGCCGCGAAGGAAGGCATCACCTGTGTGACCTGCCACCGCGTCGGCGAGGCATACGGCAAGTCCAACGGCGCGCGGCGCATCACGCCGGGTTCCATTCATGAAGCGGTCTTCGGCCCGTTCGACACCATGGGCGGCATCAAAGCCATCAGCGGCGCGAGGCAATACGGGATCCTCGTCGATCCGGAAGAGCCCGACCGTCCGCCCGATCCTGACGGGAAGCAATGGATCCGCATCCACCAGACAGCCATCCAGTCGGATGTGCTCAAACAAGCGGAGTTCTGCGTCCCCTGCCACCAGGTCGCGGTCTATGCCGGCATCAAGCTCGAAACGGTTTGGGAAGAGTACCGGGCCTCGCCCGCCGCCAAGAAAGGCATTACCTGCCAGCAGTGCCACATGAGCAAGTACCCCGGTCAGAACGACGGGTTCAGAACGGGAGCGGCTGCGCACGTCAACGGCTACACCATGAGGAACGATCGGCCGCTCACCGATCACACGTTCGTTGGCCCGGGGTATCCGATCTCCCATCCGGGACTCTTCCCGTTCGGCCTGGAAGAATCGCCATTCGATCCGCAGCGGTGGCTGAAGTTCGACTACCGCGCCAAGTGGGGGAGTGACGACTTCGAGAGCTCCGCCGCGGCGCGCTCCACCACTTTCCCGCCGGAGTGGCAAAACGCCGCCGATCGCAAACAGGCGTGGCAGATCGTCCTGGAGAACTACGCGCGGTGGAACGATCGCAAGGAGTTGCGCAAGAAGCTCATGGACAAGGCCGCCCGCCTCGAGGGTCCGTTCTTCGAAGGCCGCGCGGCGCCGGGCCAGGATCTGGAGTTCAGCTACAAGATCACGAACCTGAACGAAGGCCACAACCTCCCTTCGGGCTCCCTCGGCGCTCAGCCCGAGCTGTGGCTCAACGTCGCACTCATCGATCCGGACGGAGAGCGGGTCTGGGAGTCCGGGTACATGGACGACTACGGCGACGTAGCCGACTTCCAAGCCAGAGGCGTCCAGGAGGGGAAGACTCGCCTCGACCATCAGCTCTTCAACATGCAGGCGAAGTTCATCACCACGAACGTGAAGGGAACCGATCGCGAGATGTACCTGCCGGTCCAATTCGACGTCGACCAGCGGCCTATCATCCGCCCGGGCGGCGCACCGAATTCGGTTCTCAACCATCCGCCCTTCGTGCGGATGGAGAAACGCAGCATCCCGCCTCTCGCGACGCGCGTCGCCAAGTACCACGTTCCCGGAGAGAAGCTGAAGAAGCCGGGCACCTACAAACTTGCCGTGCGCATCCGCGGCCGGACCGAGCCGATCTACTTCATGAACTTCGTCGGCGCGACCAACGACATGCTCCGGTCCGAGAACGAGTGGGCCGACGACACGCATGCATCGGCAACCGAATTCGAGCTCGGCTCCGGAACGCCCGCGCCGAGACTCCTCGGCGAGCTGGATCATCTCGAAGCGCCGCCCAACGGGTGGTTCGGTCCGCAGCCCACCATCTACGACGGCCCGTACGACGCACAGGCCCAGCTCGACATCTACGGCAAAAAATTCATGAACAAGGGGTCTCCGAAGCCTCCGGTCGAGCTGGGGATTCGCATCTACGATCGCGGTGCCTACGAGCCTCCTCCCACGCTGATGGGCAAGAAGAACCCGATGAAGCCCGCCTTCATGGCCTTTGGCGATCTGCGCATCGCCGCGGCCTACAACGACGGGCTCGCGGCGAAGAACGGAAAGACCGATCAGTCCCAGCTCGCCGTACGCCTGAACATGGACGCCGAGCTCCAGCTCACCGCGACCGAACGCTTCCACGCCGTCCTCACTCCATTCACCAAGGCCGCGAAGGGAGAGTTCACCAGTTACCTGATCAGCGGGCAGGTCGACGACGAGTTCGAGGACGCATTCAATCTCGATCTCAACGCGCTCTTCTTCGAAGGCGACGTCGGCGCGATCGCACAAGGAGTCACCGGCAGGATCAACAAGCTCGATCTTCCGTTCACGTTCGGCCGCGTGCCGATCTTCACCCAGAACGGCATCTGGACGAACGACGCCATCGACGGCGCCGCGGTGAGCATCACCGCCAAGCACAATTCGGCGCTCGACATCAGCAACTACGACTTCACGTTCTTCGTCGGATTGGACAACGTCACCACCGCTGCGCTGAAACCAGGTGACGACGGCAAGGTCTTCGGCGTGGCCACCTTCGCCGATTTCCTTCGCGGGTATTTCGAAGCCGGTTACGCCTATCTCGACGCCGATCCGAGCGATCTGAGCTACCACAACGTGACCGCGGCATTCTCCAGGCGGTACCGAGGGAAGGTGTCGAACAGCGTCCGTGTGATCGGCAACTTCGGTCAGGACGCGTCGGTGAAAACCGCGGACGGCTGGCTGCTGCTGATCGAGAACTCGCTCATCACGCGCAAACCGCAGGAGCTCATTCCGTATGTCAATCTCTTCGCCGGATTCGACTCGCCCCAGGCGCTGATGCGCGCCGCGGGAACGGGCGGCGTGCTGCTGAACACTGGGATCAATTTCGAGACCGACGGCATGACGAACTTCCCGACCCTCAACGCCAACGCGCAGGACTCGTGGGGCGGCGCGGTCGGTGTCGAGTACCTGTTCGGTCTCGATCGCCAGATCATCGTCGAAGCTGCCGTCGTGCGGGCAATGGAGGACGCCACGGTGAGTCAACACGCCATCGGCATCCGCTATCAGCACCCCATCAAGAACTGGACCGCCTGGATCTTCCGCGCCGACGTGATGCACGGCTGGCAGGAGAAGGGCGACGACCTCACCGGCATCCGCATCGAGCTCCGTCGCAAATTCTGAAGGAGGTTTCCAATGGCAGTCTTTCAGGTCAGTGTGAACGGCAATCTGCGCATCGTCGATGTAGACCCCGACATGCCGCTGCTGTGGTTCCTCCGCGACGAGCTCGGGCTGAAGGGGACCAAGTTCGGATGTGGCGTCGCGCAGTGTGGTGCCTGCACCGTCCACCTCGACGGGAAAGCCGTGCGCTCCTGTGCGGTCGACGTCGGGGTGGCGCACCTCTCCGAGATCACAACGATCGAAGGTCTCGGCGGAAGTCACCCGTGCCAGCAGGCATGGGTCGAGCTCGGCGTGCCGCAATGCGGGTTCTGTCAGCCCGGTCAGATCATGTCCGCCTCGGCGCTGCTGAAGGCAAACCCGCATCCTGACGACGAGCTGATCGACGCTGCAATGACCGGCAACATCTGTCGATGCGGCACCTATCCACGGATTCGCGAAGCGATCCAGAAGCTTGCGGGGAGATAGATCATGAGCGTACTCGTTCGAGTCACTCGCCGGGACTTCCTCGTCCGCACCGGTCTGGGCACCGGCGCCTTCGTCCTCGGCTGCTACATCTCACCCGAGGGAAAACTCGAAGCGCGTAGCGTCGTTCGCGAACTGCGCAACGTTCTTCACGAGGGCCTACCGCTCAACAACTTCGTCTCCATCGACGTCCTCAACGGAGAGGTCATCATCATGGCCCCCCGCTCGGAGATGGGTCAGGGCATCCGCTACAGCCTCGCGGCCGTGCTCGCCGACGAGATGGAGGCCAGTTGGGACAAGGTCAAGGTCCGGCAGGCCGACGCCGACGGGCCGCGATACGCCGTCGGAAACCCCAACGCCATCCTCGTCCCCGACGCCTCACCGTCCTACCTGATCAACGACGAAATCTCCCAGTTCGCGGACAGCTCGCGCAGCATGGCCCTCTACTTCCTCCCCATGCGGCTCTTCGGCGCCGGCATCAAACTGGTGATGCTCAAGGCCGCGGCGAAGAAGTGGGGAGTCGATCCGAGCCAGTGCTACGCGAAGCAGCACCACGTCTATCTGAAGGACAAAGAGACAACCCATAAGGTGCCCTACAACCATCTGCTGCCGTTCGCAATCTCCGTCGGCATCCCGCAGATGCCCGAGATCATCGCCGCGCTCAAGCCGAAAGAGGAGTGGACGTACATCGGCAAGGACAAAGGCGTGCCGTTCGACAACGCCGTCGACATGGTCACCGGCAAGGCGGAGTACGGAGCCGACGTCGACCTCGACGGCATGCTCACGGCCATGATCGTCCGCTGCCCGGTTGCGAATGGAACGTTCACGAGCTACGACGACTCCGAGACGCGCAAAGTGGCCGGCGTGGTCGACGTCGTCCCGATCAAGCTCGGCGAAGGCAACCCGCTGGCTTCGATGTTTCGCGGAGGCGTCGGCGCCGCATTCCTGCCTCACGTCGGCGTGGCCGTCGTGGCCAAAAACACCTGGGCCGCTCTGCAGGGCCGGCGCGCGCTGAAGGTCGAGTGGGACCTCGGCCCGAACGCCTCCTACGACTCCGAGAGCTTTCGCCGCACGCTCGAACAATCGACGGCGTCCGACTCCGATGCGGAGGTGCTGCGCAACAAGGGCGACGTCTACGCGAACCTGCGCGCCGCCGATCCGGGCAGCGTGGTGAAGGCCGACTACTACATCCCCCACCTCGCCCAGGCGCCGATGGAGCCTCCCGTGGCGACGGCGCGCTACAAGAACGGGAAGTGGGAGATCTGGACCTCCAGTCAGGGTCCGGAGCTCACCCAGCACTACATCGGCCTTTCCATGATCGAGCCCGACCTGAGGAAGTGGCTGCTCTGGATGGCCGCCGAGCCGAGAGAGGTGCGGCCTACCGAAGTGTCGGAACAGAAGCGCTTCAACAAGGATCTTGCCCAGCAGCTCGGATACACCGAGCGGCAGTTGTTCGCGGCACGCGAAAAACTCAAGATTGAGATCCGCGACAAGATCAAGGTCCACGTGACCCTTCTCGGCGGCGGCTTCGGTCGCAAGTCCAAGCCCGACTACGCGATCGAGGCGGCGTACCTCGCGCGGAAGTTCGAAGGAACGCCCGTCCGCGTGCAGTGGACGCGCGAGGACGACATCCAGTTCAGTTACTTCCACGCCGTCAGCAATCAGCATCTCGAGGCGGCGCTGGACGCGAACGGCAAGCCGACGGCCTGGCTGCAGCGCACCGCTTTTCCCTCGTTTTTCGCCACGCTCTTTTATCCGCCGGCCCCTGGGATCGATCCGATTTTCCAAACCGCACGCTCCGCGTTCCACAACGGCGGCAAGTACCGCTACGGCTCCGGCATCGAGAAGGCCCACGGCCTCGAGGACATGCCGTTCAATGTGGACAACATCCGCATCGAGAACTGCCCGGCCGACAGCCACATCCGCGTCGGCTGGATGCGCTCGGTGTCGAACATCTTCCACGCCTTCGCCATCAGTTCGTTCGCGGACGAGCTGGCGGTCAAGGCCAAGGCCCCCGATCCGAAGAAGTACCTCCTCGACCTGATCGGCGAAGGACGCATCCTCCCGCTCGACAACGAGGGTGTGAAAGCGTTCGACAACAACGGCTTCCCGGCATTCGGATGGGAGGGAACGCCACCCATCATCCAACCCTATCCGCCTGACACCGGACGGCTGCGCGCGGTGATCGACCGCGTGGCCGCTCTGTCGCGCTGGGACCAGAGGTATGGCCGGCTCGGCCCAAACCGCGGCCTCGGCATCGCCGCACACCGCAGTTTCCTCAGCTACGTGGCGATCGTATGCGACGTGTCGCTGCTCGACACGGAGGACAAGGACGGCAAGAAGCAGCTGAAGCTCAACGAGATCTTCGGCGTGATCGACTGCGGCCGCTGCGTGAATCCCGACCGGGTCATGGCCCAGATGCAGGGGGGTATCGTCTACGGTCTGAGCTATGCGCTCCTCGGCGAGATCACGGTCAAAAACGGCGCCGTGCAGCAGCACAACTTCGACGACTACCCGGTCGTGCGCCTGCACCAGACGCCAAAGATCACCGTCGACTACATTCAGAGCGAGCTCGATCCCACCGGCGCCGGCGAGCCGCCGACGCCTGCGGTGGCGCCGGCGTTGTGCAACGCGATCGTCGCCGCGGGTGGACCTCGTCTCCGCGAACTGCCGATCTGGAAGAAGGTCACGGTTCTGTAGTCACTGTCTTGCGAGGAGGTCCCATGCCCGGAGAAGACCTCGGGATTCAAGAGTTCACCGCCGACGACAAGCGTGTCGTCGCCGGCTCGCGCTTCAGCACCGTACGCGCCGCCGTTTTCGCAAACCCGTATCAGAAAGTATGGGGCGCGCAAGGCAACGCACCGTTCGAGCGCTTCCCGGTCACAATGATGCCGCTGCTCAAAGGCATGCTGCCCGGCGGCAAGTCGTGGCAGTTTCTTTCAGCGGCAAAGCGAGTCCTCGCGTCCGATTCCGATCTTCGCTGGGGCCCTGACGGTAAAGGCTATCAACGCCTCCTCCATCCCAACGCCATCTGCATGACCGGTCTGTGGGAAGTCACCGAAGACACGCCGCATACCGGCTACTTCCGCAAGGGGAGCCGCGGCCTGATCATCTCCCGCTACTCCACGTGCTGCGCGGAAACGCGCCGCGGCAACACGCGGTCGCTGTCGATGATCGGCCGTATTTACCCGACCACCGATCCGAACCATCCCGAGCCCCTGCCGACGGCGTGCTTCATCACCCAGGAAGACATCGGCGGCGAGGACACGCCGAACATCAACGACGCAAAGCTGCGGAACGCGCCGAACACCACCGTCAGCCGCCGCGGCGGCGGCATGCCGATCCTTCTCCTGAGCGGGCTCGTGTTCAACATGGCCGAGAAACGACCGACCATTCGGCAGCTCTACCAGATCGCCGAGCTCGGGAAGCCGGCCACGGAGCCGACGCGCGCTCCCGAGTTCATGCAGCTCACTGTGGCCGCCGGTCAGCCGGTCATCCCCGGCGCCGATCTCGATTTCCGCGACGAGATCATGGCCCACATCTACGACCCCGGCGATCCCACGCCGAAACGCAAGCTCGTCTTCGAGATCGAGACCTCCGACACCGGCACGACTCACGGCCTCCCGATCAAAGAACGCCGCGACATCACCAACTGGAAGAAGATCGGAACCATCACCTTCGATGCCGCAGTAGTCTCATTCAACGGAGACCACGTGTTTCACGTGAATCATCCCGCGTGGCGGGAGGATCGGAACGATCCGCGGACGGTGGTGCGATCGAAGGTCTGAAAAGCAGGCTCACTTCACGTACGGCAGCGTTGGCGGAATCGCCGGGAGACCGATCGTCCGCCACGCCATCTCCATCGACGAACGGCGCGCGTTCTTTCGCCAGAACCGCTTCTATGAGCCGACCGGCACGCCTCAGGACTTGCAGCAGCTGTGGTTTCCGGGCGTGCACTCCGACGTCGGCGGCGGCTGCGCCGACTCGAACCTCGGACGCTGCTCGTTCGACTGGATCCTCGACGAGGCCATCGCCGCGTCGACGCCGCACGGCGCAACGCCGTCGCGCCGCCCGTCGTGAAGCCGTGGCTGGAGAAGGCACACAATTCGCTGGGTCCCGCGCGCACGTAATTGCGAAACGAATCCGAGATCGCCGCCGGTTTGTAATCGTCGTCCTCCTTGCGAACCACGGCAACTTCGGGCGGATGGGGAGCACCCGCGGAGCGTAGATGGGCGGGCCGGGAGCCAGGCGGAACGTGTCTTCCGAGGAGTGTGCCGACTATTCTCCACGTGCCGAACACCAACAGAATGTAGAATTCCGCATCACCTGCCCAAAATCTAGGCAACCCTTCGTGGTGACGGGTGCCTGAAATGGAGAAGAAATGTCCAAAGTCTTCGAATGGATCGTTGAGCACTTCCCGTGGTCATCGTTCGTGGCATTTCTGCGGAGGATCGGTCCGCGACGCGCCGGAATCCGGCTTTTGTGTATCCTGCTGATCGTCGCGGCCGCCGGGTTCGGATGGCATTACTACAAGCGGGTAACGCTCTACGAGGAGATGATCCGCGGCACCTTGAAACGCGAGTCCATGTCCACGCCGCAAAACTATAAAGGGCTCGAGGCCTTCATTATGGCCGCGCTCCCGCCGGATGCTGACGGTGACCTGGCTAAGAAGACGTTGAGCGACCCGTTCGTCGATGCCTTTAGGACCCTCACGAAGGACATCGCTTCGGCGAAGCTAGAGGCACCCGCTAACCTTCATGTTTCGTTGAGGAGCAACGGTGGGATCGTGCTGACAGATGATGTCACGCCCGGATTTCTATTCCTGCCACTTCACAGCCTGCGCCCGACCCTCACGAAGGATCAGCGCGCCATATTGGAGAAAAGGCCGGGTGATAAAGAGCAAAAGGCGTTGGTCGATAGGATCGTGAAGGCCGATCCAGAGTTGGATCGGGACGTAGCGTTCACGGCCGCTTTCGCACCCACTCTGGGGCGGCTCGCGCACCTCAGCGTGACAGCGGACAGCCCAGACCGTCCCGCCCAAGTGTACATCATTACGAAGAATGGTCTCAATCGAATATTAAATGCGAATGGAAACAGCTCTCCGTATCAATTCCCTGACGATACGTTCTTTCCAAGTCGACCGTATTTCTGGCCGGTTTTCGCGAAGTACAATGCGCGATTCGCCGAACGCCTCGAAGATATTGCCCCGCGGCGGGGTAATACCGTCGCCAATCAATTCAGGATCTCCAAGCCGTACATGGACCTCGGCGGCGCCGGCTTAGTCGTAACGCTCGCCAAAGGCATTCGGATTGATGGATACCCCTTGGCTGTGCTCTGTATCGACCTGCCGGTTCGAACAGACATTTCGGTCACGAGCGTCCTGATGGATCGGATCAAGAGGTTTGGCGGAGTCCCTTTGATCGTCGACTGCGACATCCGTGAAACAGCGCCGAATGCTCGTTGCCGCGTCGCCGACGGCCGGGATCTTAAACCGGAAGAAGATATCCTCCTGGCAGATATGGAGAAGCGACTGAGAGAAAGCCTTCGCGATGGCCGGCGATCCGACATCACAGGCAATATTCTCGTTCTGAATTCGACCGCCGATACCGATCAGATCGAGGCGTCGCTACCGTTGGCATCGATGCCTGATCCGGAAGAACACGAACGATTCTTGATCATTGGGATGAATCTTGTTTCCTATCGCCGGAACACAACCTGGTTTGGGTTTGCTGCGCTGGCCTGCATGGCGAGTGCGGCGTCTCTCCTGATTTACTTCTGGGCCGTGCGGTCATCGGGTTATCGAACCGCGTTCGAGGAGGTTGCCAAGCTCATGGAGAAATCACCGATCCCGTATTTGCATCTTGATTCACAGGACCGTATTCGATATGCAAGCGATTCATTCAAGTTGCTCATTGGATGGCCGGCGGAGGATGACGATTTGCTATCGAGAACTACGCTTGCCGAGCTTCTTGCAGATGACAGTAAGAGAAAGTACGACGATGTCGAGGAGAAAAGACGACGACACGAGCCTGTCAAGGACTACGTTCTCTTTCTCAAACACCGTAACGGCGCGTCCATAAAGGTTCACGTCTTCAGCGCGGCAATTCCCAACTCAGAGGGAGGAAGTCTACCGGAGACGTTCGGTATATTGCTCGATGCGCGTGCAATGACGGTCGTACCGTTAGAGATCGCGGCAGGTCATCGACCGACTAAGTCGTAGGCACTCCTTGAACGTCATCGAGACCGTTTGTATGTTGCGATGATGTCGGCATCCGACGTTACTCGATGCTCCTCCACTCCAGATGCTCGCAGGAAGGATTCGGCAAGCTCCACACTGCCGCGCTCGCTTAGCAGCGAGTATGCTAAATAGACTAGAGAGACCAGTTCGTTAACGTCAGCCTCGCGTCCACGCAACCATTCAGCAGCCAATTGTAAGAGATCTTCTCTTCGCGACCGCAGGGATGTTTCAAGTTGACCGACGGACTCGATGCCTAGGATGCGCAGTCCGGATAGATGTCTTTCGATTGCTGTACCTAGCATCGGCAGAATCTTTCCGCCCGCAAACGTTGCGATCTGTTCATCAATCTCCCGCACAATAGCACTGGAATTGACGAATGCTGTTAGCGACGCTCTGTCCAGTGATACGGATTCAGGTTCCATTCGAATCCGTGACGGAACTTCATTTTCATAGTTCCGCAGCGCATTTCGGATCGAGACAAATTCGTTGTCTGCGATTTCCAGCAGGCCGGCCAGCCGGGAGAACTGGCGTCGGACGGGCTTCGGAATCTCAGCGGCGGTTTTGTAACCGAGATCGTGCTCGATTTCTGCCCATGCGTGTTGAAGGATGGAGCGAATCTGTATCTCGGCTCTCAACCCCTGGTATTGCTTGTACTCGTAAAGCGCGAGACGTGTGGCGGATAACGAGACGACCGAATGCAGCGAGAGATAGCCAAACCGGTCGGTCTCCAGGATGTGCCGTTTGTCGACAGAGTGAGTATCGTCGATCGTAAATTCCTGTGCGAGCGCATTTGCGACGCGGTCGACGTCGCTGGAGAAGTACGTAATGACGCGGATTCCAACGATGTCAGTCACGTCGCCGACACGTTCGTACCGGCCTTCCACTTTAGAGATTTTCCGCTCGAAACTCGCACGTGCCTTGGTCCGCGCCGAAACGGAGTGAATAACGAGGTTGCGGTTGCTGAGAACCTCTCTGACGAGGAGGTGGGTCTTCTCTGTGAACGCGGTGTAAAGACCAACACCTCCGTCGAAGTCGCGCATGATTTCCGCCACTGTCGCCATCCTTCAATCATAGCCGAACGTCGGTGAGTTGAGTCTAGCGCGATGAGTGCGGTTCGGCTGTCGGTCGTATCTCCCCCGGCGCTTTCGGAGTCATGGTCACGCAGTTCACGCTCCGCCAGAACGCGAACGGCTCCCCCAGACCCCCATGACGATCCGATCGTAGGCCGTGATCCGAGCTGAACGAGCGGCTCCTCCCGGATTCCTCCACACCCGCATCTGCGCAGACGCGTACCCGCATGAGCTGAGTGAAGGGATGCGGTAGCCCGTCGGCGCCTGCGACCGTTTCTGACACACGACTATCTCTAGGATCCCGAGCCTTCGTTCGCCTTGATCCGGATCGTGCCGTCGTCTCCGGCCGCATGCGGAGTTGGATCTCGTCCGTTTTTGATCATGAACAAGGTGCGAAAAATCGCCCAGCAGATTAAGCCGATTCTTGTCCCGATTGAACGCCAGTTGAGTTTGAAGCGCGATTACGTCGCCGTTCTCGCGACCTCGGCTTGTTGGACTGTTGCAATCATCTCGTAGTGCCCGCAGAGCTTTCGCCGCCGCCTACTTTCTGTTTTCGTCACGCCCGCGGCCGGACGATCACACATCAGCAGCGGGTATCGCTGGATGGGAAGCAGAATCGTCTTGCCGGCGTCGGTTTCCCCGTGGAACATTCGCGCCAGAACTGGAAAAAAACTGCGCGGTGTTGTCACGGGTCCCAGCAGTTTTCCGCTCGCCAGATTCACGACCTTGCGAGTCGCTTTGCGAGTCTCGAGGTAGGGATTCTGCCAACTTGGGGCTCTCCTTCTTGTAGGAGCTTCGTGATGTCGGCGACGAAAGAAAAGATGTTCAGGCGGCATATATGACGATCGCGCTACTCCGGGCGCGCTGTCACGTCGTTGCGGGCCGCGGGGAATCGCGACACCGCGACCCCGACGTCGGTGGCGGCACGGGAGGATGTGCGCTCTTCTTCGGTAGAGGGAATCCAAGCCTCCGCGTCATGGGCAATCGTGGTCCGATCGTCTTCGTCGGCGTGGGCGGCGGCGGCGCGGGCGCGAGTACCGGCGGATCCGGGTTCGCGGGCAACGACCGGAACGACAACGGCGGCGGCGGTCGCGACGGCGCAGGCGCTCCGATCCTCGGCTATCAGTTCGCGACGGCAACCGGCGACGTCTTACGAGTCCTGATCGGCAGTGGCGGCCCAGGCCCGACGAGCGGCGGATCGAGGGGTACACCGGGTACTGCCGGTGGCAACGGATTGAGTTCCGTCGTCCGGCGTGTCAACGGCGCGAATCTAGTCGTTTTTCCGGGGGGCAGGGAGAGCGCGGCGGTATCGGAAGCACGCAGCAACCTACGATCACGCCAGGCGGCGCACCGATGCCAGGCGGAGCCAACGGCGGCAATGGCGCCGCGGAGTCGCGGGTCGGTGGCAACGGCGGTCTGTCCGTTGTCCTCCGGGGGAGCCCCTGCCAAGCTGCAATCGGAGGAACCACAAGCGCGGACAACGGAGGAGGAGGCGGCGAGGGGGGGATCCGCGCTGTGCATCGGCGGGAACGGCCACAACGGTGGCTCGTCACAGGGAAGCGCTGGTAGCCCCGGATCGAACGGCCAATTCGGCTCGGGCGACGAGGGCGGTGGCAATGGCGGCGACGGATTGGTGATCATGTTCTGGGGTGACCAGGCGTGCGCCTTCCCGACCGCCACCGACGGGCCTTCGTTGGGTCGGGGTGTCGGATGTGGGCGCGTGTTTTGTGCGCGCAGCGCTCCGCAACACATGCAGGTGTATTGGAAAGTGACGGTCCCACGATTCGAGTCGTCGAATGGTGGCGGCAAGACCTGGGCTCAGGGGAGATGGTCGAAGCGACCCGGAGGCTACTCCGGTCGGCGGAATCATCACTTCAAGTTCCAACCAAGTCTCTCAAATCTCGGAAGGTGTCAGCATGCTACAACCGCGTAGAAGACCGGCCGCCCCAAACAGGATATCTCCAGGCAACGCTCCTCTTCCCAAAATTGCGCACATTCCTTCAGAGCCGTCGAGCCCTACCCATCGACTGCTGCGGGGCTATGCCTTCGATCCAAGCCTCGCCACGAGGCTCGAAACGGCCCTGGTCAGCGAAATCATGTACAAAGTTCCGTGGGAACCGCTCGAGCGCGGTCCGATCGGAGAATATGTCGAGGTAGTCGACTACGACCCACCCAGCGCATGCTTCTATGCGCCGGTCGATCTCAATGACGCTCGCGTGCTGGCACAAAACGGCCTCGCGCCGTCCGAAGGCAATCCTCAGTTTCACCAGCAAATGGTCTACGCGGTCGCGATGACCACCATCGATCGATTCGAGCGCGCGCTTGGCCGCAAAGCGTTCTGGACAGATCGATACAAATGGAAGGATAACAAAGTCGAAGAAGCCGAGCGGTTCGTCCAGCGTCTGCGCATTTACCCTCACGCTCTTCGTATGGCCAATGCTTATTACACTCGCGACAAGGGTGCTCTCCTTTTCGGCTACTTCCCTGGTACCGAGGATCGAACTTCCGGTCAATTCCCCGGCGGGATGGTTTTTACCTGTCTATCCCACGACGTCGTGGCTCACGAAACAACGCACGCTTTGCTCGACGGGTTTCACGAGCATTTCATGGAGGCGACCAATCCCGACGTGCTTGCGTTTCACGAGGCCTTCGCGGACATCGTAGCGCTGTTCCAGCACTTTACTTTCCCTGAAGTGCTGGTTCACCAGATCGGCAGAACCCGCGGAGACCTGAGAAGCGAGAACCTTCTGGCTCAGCTGGCATCGCAGTTCGGTCACGCGCGCGGAACGCATGGCGCATTGCGGGATGCCATTGGGAAATACGATCACATACTGGGCAAGTGGGTAAGACACGAACCCGACCCAACGGAATTGGACCGCACCATGGAAGTTCATGGGCGTGGCGCGATTCTGGTAGCAGCCGTATTCGACGCTTTCCTCTCGATCTACCACAACCGGTCACGCGATCTGCTCAGGCTTGCCAGCGGCGGTACCGGCGTGCTTCCGCAGGGAGAGCTCCACCCCGACCTCGTGAACCGACTTGCGCAGGAGGCGGCGAAGTCCGCCGGCCACGTGCTCAACATGTGCTTGCGGGCTCTCGATTACTGTCCGCCAGTCGATCTGACTTTTGGTGAGTACCTGCGCGCTCTGATCACCGCCGATCTGGACTTGATGCCCGAAGACGAGCATCGATACCGAGTCGCGTTCATCGAGGCATTCCGCCGGCGCGGAATTTACCCCAGGGACGTACGTACTCTGTCCGAAGACAGCTTGCGATGGGCACGACCGGGTGAAGATCCTACGCTCGAGCCGGGAGAGATGGTGGATCGACTGAGGCTTTTCATCGAAAGCATCGACCTGCGCCACCATGTTGACAAGCTCAGGTATCTGACAACAAGACGAGAGATATGGGAAGCGACACGAGCGATCCGAGCCCAACTCCACGATGCGATCAGCGGTCAGGTTGTCAAAGCGGAGATCCTGCAGTGGTTGACCGGTCTCGCCCTGGCTGAGTATCAAGCGCCTCCGGGTGTCAAACAGCACCGCGACGGCGTGCCGGTATTCAGCGTTCAGGCATTGCGTGAGGCGCGGCGTGGGCGCGGTGATGCGCGTGTTCTCAACCAGGTATTCATCACGCTGCTACAAAAAGAGACTGTCGAGCACGAGGGTCAGAGACACACCATTCGCTGCGGTAGCGTGATCGTGGTCGACCTCGACGAACAACGCGTGACTTACGTCATTCGCAAAGGGCTGCACGATCAGGAGCGAATTTCGCGCACGATCGAATTTAAAGAGAGCCAGGTTTCGAGCTTCTCACTCGCTGCTACATATCTCATCGGAAGCGACGAACCGTTTGCGGCGCTTCACAGCACAGGTGCTTAGCCCATTGGAGAGCAATCATGGCCACCACCAAGAAAAAGGCACTCAAAACGGCCGCAAAAAAGAAGCCCGAACCCAAAACAAAAACGCCTCCTCTTCCCGCGACGCCGATCGACGCCAAAGGCAGCCCAAAGAAGTTCCGTGTCCGCGTGCGCATGTATCGCCACGGCCTTGGAGATTGTTTCCTCGTCACATTCCCTCGTGGGAAGAAGCAGCCGTTTCATATGCTCATCGATTGTGGGGCTCTGGCTCGCGACAAGGCTTTTATGACAGGAGTCGTCGAGCACATTCGCGACACCATCAGGGCAGGAAAAACGACAGGCAAA
>Ga0075421_100001379_pt1 | contig 28304 bp, 29 predicted proteins | sample SoiMetdeltSBSDD5_FD_75292 | JGI IMG/M metagenome (GOLD analysis project Ga0075421, IMG submission 75292) | Bulk soil microbial communities from a Populus tree surrounding site in Tennessee, USA - Soil MetaG P. deltoides SBSDD5 | ecosystem: Environmental > Terrestrial > Soil > Tree plantation... | reverse complement strand
CGGGTGCCGAGCTTGACCCCCGGCGGAGCCTGGCGCCGCTTATATTCAGCGCGCAGCAGCTTCTTCTCGATGTCCGCGACAACGGCAATGTCGGCGTTGGTGGCGGCGGCCGCTTCCTTGACCGACATCTCCTTCTCGACCAGCGCCTCGAGGATCCGGTCCAACAGATCGTAGGGCGGCAAGCTGTCCTCATCCTTCTGGTTCGGCCGCAGCTCGGCGCTTGGCGGCTTGTCGATCACCCGCTGCGGCATCACTGGACCGTTGGGTCCCAGTGCTCCCTTTGGGTGGTTGGCATTACGCCAGCGCGACAGGACGAAGCATGTCGTCTTGTAGGCGTCCTTCAGCACCGAGTAGCCGCCGGCCATGTCGCCATAGAGGGTAGCGTAGCCGACCGACATCTCGCTCTTGTTGCCGGTGGTGAGCAGCATGTGGCCGAAGCGGTTGCTGAGCGCCATCAAGGTCACCATGCGGAGCCGCGACTGGATATTCTCCTCGGCAAGGCCCGGCGCTGCCCCGGCAAAGCTCTTGCTCAGCATTTCATCCAGCGCGCCGACACCGGCGACAATCGGAATGACGTCATGGCGCACGCCCAGCAGGCGAGCGCACGCCGCAGCATCCTCGAGGCTTTCGTCGCTGGTATATTTGGAGGGCAACATCACGCACTGGACCTTGTCCGCGCCCAGCGCATCGACCGCGACGGCCGCCGACAGCGCACTGTCGATCCCGCCGGAAAGGCCTAGGATCACGCCGGGAAAACCGTTGGCGGTGACGTAATCGCGCAGCGCAACCATCATCGCCCGGTACATTTCCTCCGGATAAGGCGTGAGCGCCGCCTTCTCGCCGGGTTCGCAGCGCCATCCGTTGGGTGTCCGGACCCAGTCGGTCAGCGCCATCGCTTCCTCGAAGTCCGGCAGCTGCACGGCAATCGTGCCGTCATCGTTGGTGACGAAGCTCGACCCGTCGAACACCAGCTCATCCTGTCCGCCGACGCGGTTCAGATAGACCAGCGGCAGGCCGGTCTCGACCACCCGCTCGCGTACCTGCCGCTGACGCAGCGCATCCTTGTCGGATTCATAGGGGCTGCCGTTGGGCGAGAGCAGTATTTCGGCGCCGGCGGCGGCGAGATGGGCGCAGACCCGTTCCTGCCAAATGTCCTCGCAGATCGGTACGCCCAGCTTCACACCCTTGAACAGGATCGGCTCGGGCAGCGGGCCCTGGGCGAACACGCGCTTCTCGTCGAAGGTTCCGTAATTGGGCAGTTCATGTTTGAGCCGCCGCCCGATGATCCTCCCGTCCTCGGCGAGAATGACCACATTGTAGTTGGCACCCCCCTCGGCGTGGATGCTCCCGAACAATAGCGCCGGGCCGCCGTCGACGGTGGCATCGACCAGCCGCTCGGCCGTTTCCATCGTCTGGCGGACGAATTCTGGCTTCAGGACCAGATCTTCAGGCGGATAGCCGGTCAGCTGCAGCTCGGGCACCAGGACAAGTTCCGCGTCTTCGGCTGCTGCCTTGTCTCTCCACTCGAGGATTCTCTCGGCATTGCCGGCGAGGTCGCCAACCCGCTGGCTCAGCTGGACTAGGGCAATGCGCAAGCGGTCGGTCACGGCGACAAGGATTTAGTGTCCCCAGCAGCCCGCGCAACCTTGCCCTTATCTCATCTGCTTTCTAAGGGGCGCCAATCAGCGCTGCCACGGGATCGTCACACATGAAATTGCTCGCCGGGAATTCGAACCTGCCGCTCGCGCGGGCGATCGCCGATTATCTCGAGCTACCGCTGACCGAAGCGAGCGTCCGCCGCTTCGCCGACGAGGAAGTGTTTGTCGAAATCCAGGAAAATGTCCGCGGCGAGGATGTGTTCGTGGTCCAGTCGACCAGCTTCCCGACCAACGACAATCTGATGGAGCTGCTCATCTGCATCGACGCGCTGAAGCGCGCGTCGGCCAAGCGGATTACGGCGGTAATTCCCTATTTCGGCTATGCCCGGCAGGATCGGAAGCCGGGCCCGCGCACGCCGATCTCGGCCAAGCTGGTGGCCAATCTGATCACCGTCGCCGGTGCCGACCGCGTGCTGACGATGGACCTCCACGCCGGCCAGATTCAGGGCTTCTTCGATATCCCGACCGACAATTTATGGGCGGCGCCGGTTGTCGCGGCCGATATCCAGGCGCGTCATTCGGGTAAGAAGCTGATGGTCGTTTCGCCTGACGTCGGCGGCGTGGTCCGCGCCCGCAGCCTCGCCAAGCGACTCGACAACGCCCCGCTGGCGATCGTCGACAAGCGGCGCGAACGGGCCGGCGAATCCGAAGTGATGAACATCATCGGCGACGTGGAGGGCCATTGCTGCGTGCTGGTAGATGATATCGTCGACAGCGCCGGCACCCTCTGCAATTCCGCCGCGGCGCTCAAGGAACAAGGCGCGACCGAGGTGATCGCTTACTGTAGCCACGGCGTGTTGTCGGGAGCGGCCGAGGCGCGCGTCGCCGCCAGCGTGCTGACCGAGCTGGTGGTGACCGATACCATCTATCGCGAAGGGCTCAGTGAGGGCGGCAAGATCCGCCGCCTCACCATCGCGCCCCTGTTCGGCGAGGCGATCCACCGCATTGCCGACGAAAGTTCGGTTTCGAGCCTGTTCGACTAGCCTGAAGGCGGCCCCGGATGTGCAACCTCTACCGCCTGCACAAGGGAGCCGACGCGATCCGGCAGATCTTCGAAGGACTCGGCCATCAGCTGAGCTTTCCCGAGGGAATTCCCAACCTCGAGCCAAGGGACATTCGCATCACTGATCCGGCGCCGATCGTACGCATGGGCCAGAGCGGGCTGGAAATGGTGGTCCGCCGCTGGAGCTGGCCAGGCGCGCATGGCAAGCCGGTATTCAACCTCCGCTCAGAGGGGCGGACCTTCACCACTCGCTGCCTCGCGATCGGCGACGGCTTCTATGAGTTCACCAAGCCCGAAGATCCCAAGGCGAAGCGCAAGGACAAATGGCTGTTTTCCCCGGTCGAAGGCGAACTGATCGGAATTGCGGCGGTGACGCGCACCATGCCGGAGGTCGGCGAAGCATTCAGCCTGTTGACCGCCGAGCCGTCACCGGAGGTCGCCCCGATCCACAATCGGCAGATCGTTTTGCCGAGCCCGGCTTACTGGTTCGACTGGCTCGATCCCTCGACCAGCCTGCCGGCTTCGAGCAGCTGGTCCACCGTTTCGGCGAAGCGCATCACCGAGATGGGCTTGGAGACATAGGCCTGAGCACCCGCGGCACGGATCCGCTCGTCATCGCCGACGGCGGCATAGGCGGTGACGGCCATGATCGGCACATCCTTCAGCTCCTCGTCGGCGCGCAGCATCTCCATCAGTTCGATGCCGGTCACATAGGGGAGCTGAATGTCGGTGATAACCAGGTCCGGCTTGAAGGCGCGGGCCGCATCCAGTGCCTCGCGGCTATCGGTCACCGGCTCAGTCTGATGGCCGTGCGCCGTCAGCAAGTCGCAGAACAACTTGATGTTGAGGGCGTTGTCCTCGACAACCAGGATCTTGGCCAAACAATTACCCCCGAAATCTCTAATATAACGCAATAGGCGATGTTGAGCCCCCAGACAAACGACAGTCCAACCGACGCGGAGACACTCGGGCTTGCCGCGCTGGCGGCGACCTTGACCGACGAACGGCGCGCGCAGAGGTTCCTCGATCTCACCGGACTGGATGCGGCCGAACTCCGCGCCCGCGCCGGCGAGAGGAGCCTGCTCGCAGCCACGCTCGCCTTTCTGGAAGCGCATGAGCCTGACTTGATTGCTGTAGCTCAAGTTATTGGAATCAAACCAGAAAGACTGATTGCGGCACGAGCGGAGCTGGAGCGTTGAAGCGCCCGCTGCTGATCACCGATTGTGATGAAGTGTTGCTTCACATGGTGTCCCATTTTGACGCCTGGCTGGGCGAGGCGCACGGCATCCGCTTCGCCTTCGAGACCGGCAATTTCGGCGAGGCGATGACCCATGCCAAAACCGGCGAGCTGGTGTCTTCAGACAAGGTCTGGCCGCTGTTGGAGCAATTTTTTCGGGAAGAGATGCACCGCCAGACCGTGGTCCCGGGAGCAGTCGAGGCACTCGGCCGCATCGGCGAGGTCGCCGACATCGTCATCCTTACAAACCTGGGCGATGAAGCGCATCCGTGGCGGGTCGATCAATTGGCGCGGCACGGCATTCAGCATGAGGTGGTATGCAATCGCGGCGGCAAGGGCGTTCCCGCGCGCGAAATCATTGAGCGCTTTGGCGCCGCCGCGACCGTATTCGTCGATGACCTGCCGGTTCATCATGCCTCGGTCGCCAAGCACGCACCTGAGGTGCACCGGCTGCACATGGTGGCCGAGCCGAGACTTGCACCGGCAGTTCCGACCGCCGAGCATGCCCACGCCCGGATTGACGACTGGCCGACCGCCACCGACTGGATATTGGAGCGATTGAGGAGCGAATGACCAAGACCGTCTTCATTACCGGTGTCACCGCCGGAATCGGCGCCGCGGCTGCGCGAAAGTTCGTGTCGAACGGCTGGCAGGTGGTCGGTACGGGCCGCCGCCGCGACCGGCTCGACGCGCTGGCCACCGATCTGGGCGATTTCTTCCACCCCATGATGCTCGACATGCGCGAACCCGACGACTTCGGCCCGGCGCTGGCGGCGCTGCCGGAACGCCATCGCGGCATCGACCTGCTCTTGAACAATGCCGGGCTCGCCCCGCCGATGAGCAGCCTGCAGGACGCGGAGCAGGAGCCACTCAATGTCGCGATCGATACCAATATCTCTGGGCTGGTGGCGCTGACCCGGGCGCTGCTGCCCGGCCTGATCGAACGCAAGGGCGGGATCATCAACCTGTCATCGGTCGCCGCGACCTACCCCTATCGCGGCGGCTGCGTCTACGCCGGGACCAAGGCCTTCGTCCGCCAGTTCTCCCTTGGACTCCGCTGCGACCTGCATGGCACAGGGGTTCGCGTCACTTCGATCGAGCCCGGCATGGTCGAGACGGAATTCACGATCGTCCGCACCGGCGGGGACATGGCGGCGAGCGAGGCGCTCTATGCCAATATGGACCCGATGACTGCCGAGGATATTGCCGATACCATCTGGTGGGTCGCGACGCTGCCGCCGCACGTCAACATCAACGCGCTCGAACTGATGCCGGTGAGCCAGAGCTGGGCCGGCTTCGCGGTGCATCGGCACGAGGGTTGACGGGTGACGGGCAGCGGGCCAGAGGCGCGGCCATGAGCATCGAACAGCGCCTCGCCGAACTCGGCATCACCCTTCCCGAAGCCGCCGCCCCGGTGGCGTCCTATGTCCCGGCGGTGGAGGCCAATGGCCTCCTGCATATTAGCGGGCAGATCAGCTTCGCCGAGGACGGCAGCCTGATCAAAGGCCGGCTGGGCGAGAATCTGGATTTGGAGGCCGGGCAGGCGGCAGCGCGCCGCTGCGGGATCATGTTGCTGGCGCAGATGAAGGCGGCGCTGGGCTCGCTCGACCGGGTCGGGCGGGTCGTCAAGCTCGGCGTGTTCGTCAATTCGCACGGCGATTTCACCGACCAGCCAAAGGTCGCCAACGGCGCGTCCGAGCTGATGCAGGAGGTGTTCGGCGAGGCTGGCCGCCATGCGCGTTCGGCAGTCGGCGTGCCGGTCCTCCCGCTCGGTGTCGCGGTCGAGGTGGATGCGGTCGTCCAGGTCAAGTCCTGACCCGCTAGACCCCGGGCCACAAGGGTTCGCGCATCGCGGGCTCCACGGACCGGGCGTTCCTGAAAACAGCATGGCCGCGTTCCGTGCTGCCCTTGAACTGGGCGCGGGCATCGAATGCGACGTCCGCCTGTCGGGTGACGGCCAGGTCATGGTGTTCCATGATCATGATCTAAGGCGGATGTGCGCTTCCGCGCTCGCAGTCGAGTCGACCCGGGCCGAAGTGCTCGCAAGCCAGAGGCTGTTTGACACAGGCGAACATGTTCCGAGGCTTGGCGAACTGCTTGACCTGGTTGCAGGGCAAGTACCCCTGCTGATCGAGCTCAAGTGCCGTGGCGGAAACGCGGTACATATTGCCGAAGCAGTTGCCGAGCGGTTGAGCGGCTATGCGGGCCCGGTCGGGGTGATGAGCTTCGAGGCCAGGGCCGGCAAATGGCTCGCGCGCAACCGACCCGATCTGAGGCGCGGCCTGGTCATATCGGAACGCGCCTCGGCGATCGACCGGTGGAGCGGCATCCGGAACGCGTCGCCGCATTTCATGGCGGTCGATCGAGGGGCGGTGGCGCGTCCGTGGGTCGCGAGGCAGCGGCAGAAGCGATGGGTCTACAGCTGGACGATTCGATCGCCGGCCGATCGCGAGACAGCTGAAATTCACGCCGATGCGCTTATCTGGGAAGGCGATGGCCGACCGCGAAGCTGACATACTGGCCCGCATCGCCGGCGGGGTTTCCCAGATCGATTCCGGACAATGGGATCGGCTGGCGGAACCGGGCGATCCGTTTTTGAGCCACGCTTTCCTGTCGTTGCTCGAGCGTTCGGGCAGCGTCGGCGATGGGACGGGCTGGACGCCGCTGCCGGTGATGGTTGAGCGCGAAGGCAGGGTTACGGCCGCCGCACCGGCCTATTTCAAGACGCACAGCCAGGGCGAATATGTGTTCGACCATGGCTGGGCCGATGCCTGGGAGCGGGCGGGTGGAGCCTATTATCCCAAGCTGCTGGTAGCCGTGCCGTTTACGCCCTGCGTCGGACACCGGCTGTTGGGCGACGACCGCAATGCGCTGCTGGCTGCGCTGGAAACGGTCACGGTCCAGAACAATCTGTCGTCGGCCCACATCAACTTTCTGACGGAAGGAGAGGTGACCGCTGCCGAAACGCGCGGCTGGCTGAGGCGCGACGGACTTCAGTTTCACTGGCTCAATCGCGGCTACGCCAGCTTCGATGATTTTGTAGGGCGCCTTGCGAGCCGCAAGCGCAAGGCGATCCGCAAGGAACGGGCCTCCGCGATGGAAGGCCTGGAGATCGTCGAACTCCGCGGGCCGGAGATCCAGCCATCCCATTGGGATGCGATGTGGAGCTTCTATCAGCACACCGGCGCACGGAAGTGGGGCCGGCCGTACCTCACCCGCACCTTTTTCGATGGCGTGGGAGAAACATTGGGCGAATGCGCGCTGATGTTCCTTGCGCTCGACCATGGCCGGCCGGTCGCTGGGGCGTTAAACATTGTAGGGTCGGATACGCTCTACGGGCGCTACTGGGGTGCGATCGAAGAGCGGCCCATGCTCCATTTCGAACTGAGCTATTATCGTGCAATCGACTGGGCGATCGAGCATGGCCTCAAAACCATTCAGGCTGGGGCGCAAGGCGAGCATAAGCTGGCGCGCGGCTATGAGCCGGTGATCACGCCGTCGGTTCACTTCCTCCCCGACGCCGGCTTTCGCCGCGCCGTGGCGGATTTTCTCGAGCAGGAACGGGAAGCCATCCGACTGGAGTTGGAATGGGCCCGCCAGGCGCTGCCCTACCGCTCCAAATCCTCATCATAGATTCCGACTTTCCGGCCTTCGGGCCCGGCCATGCCGCGGTACATGCCTGGCGTGGTGAAGCCCCAGGCGGCCTCGCCTGACGGAGATACGGCAATCAGGCCGCCATTGCCGCCCAGCGCCTTGACCTCGGCCAACACGCCATCGAGCGCCTCTTGCAGCCCATTGCCGCCGATGCGGACGCGCGCGCACAGCTCATGCGCAGCCGCGGCGCGGATGAAGACTTCGCCAAGGCCGGTCGCGCTGACCGCTGCTGCCCGGTCATCGGCATAAGTGCCGGCGCCGACCAGCGGTGAGTCACCGATCCGCCCCCAGCGCTTGGCGGTCAGCCCGCCGGTCGAGGTCGCCGCCGCGACATGGCCTTGGGCATCGACCGCGACCGCGCCGATCGTGCCATATTTGATGTCGGCGTCGAATGCTTCGCTGCCCTGCGCCAGCAACTCGTCCAGTTGTCGCCTCCGCTCCGGCGTCACGAACCAGCGGTTGGGCACCTGCTCGAGACCGGCCTCGCAGGCAAAATCGTCGGCGCCCTCATAGCTCATCAGCACATGCGGGCTTTGCTCCATGACGGCGCGCGCCGCACTGATGGGGGCGCGGGTCGAGCGCAAGCCGGCGACGGCGCCGCACCGCCGGTCGTGGCCGTCCATGATCGAGGCGTCCAGTTCGACATGGCCATCATAGGCGAGCACGCTGCCCCGCCCGGCGTTGAAGCAGGGATCCTCTTCCAGCACCCGGGCCGCCGCTTCGACCGCGTCGAGAGCCGATCCGCCCGCAGCCAGGATCGACTCGCCGGCAGCGAGCGCGGCATTGAGGCCTGCGCGCCCCGCCTCGTCCAATGCCGCCGCCAGCTTGCCCGGCAGCATCGATCCCGACCCGCCATGAATGACCAGTTTCCAGCTCATCGCACCGCCCTAGCGGGACAGAGCCGCGGTTTCCAGTTGACCTGCAAAAAGAACGATATAAATATGATATCAAATAAAGGGAGAGTGTAATGACCGAGTCGAATGTCATTGCCTTGACTGCCAGCCGGGAACGGCAGGCTTCGACCTTGAGCGGCTATCTCATGCTGCTCGTCCTGTTGCTGTCGATCCTCGTGCAAATCTGGGGGATCGTCCAGCTGGCCAATGACCGGCCGTCCGCTGCGGCGCTCACCGCGGTAATTGCGGCGCCGATCGTGCTGATCTTCGTCGCTTGCGGTTTCTACATGCTGCAGCCGAATCAGGCCGCGGCAATCACCTTGTTCGGCGACTATAAGGGTACCGACCGAACCACCGGCCTCCGGTGGGTGCTGCCCTGGCTGATGCGCAAGAAACTGTCGGTCCGCGCCAACAATTTCATTTCCGACAAGATCAAGGTCAACGACCTGCGCGGCAATCCGATTGAGATGGCGGCGCAGATCGTCTGGCGCGTGGTCGATACCGCGCAGACGCTGTTCGATGTCGACGATTACAAGGAGTTCGTCCGGGTCCAGGTGGAAGCCGCGATCCGCACCATCGGTTCGCGCTATCCCTATGACGATTTCGAGCATCTCGAGATCACGCTGCGCGGCAACCATGACGAGGTCGGCGCCGAGCTCAGGAAGGAGCTGATCGCCCGGCTCGCCGTTGCGGGAATCACGATAGACGAGTGCGGCTTCACCCATCTGGCCTATGCCACGGAGATTGCCGGGGCGATGCTCCGGAGGCAGCAGGCACAGGCGATCGTCGCGGCACGCCGCACCCTGGTCGACGGTGCGGTCGGCATGGTCGAGATGGCGCTGGCCGCGCTCTCCGAGAAGAATGTCGTCCACCTCGACGACGAGCGGCGCGCGGCGATGGTGTCGAACCTGATGGTCGTGCTGTGCGGCGAGCGCGACACCCAGCCCGTCGTCAATACTGGCACCCTCTATCAATAGCGCGGACGGTGACCGGCGAGCGCAAGGCTTTCCCGCTAAGGGTCGACCCCGCTTTGTGGGCGGCGGTCGAACGCGCCGCCGCCGCCGATCTTCGCTCGGTTAACGCCCAGGTCGAATGCCTGCTCAGGGAAGCGCTCAAGGCGCGGGGCGTGAAACTGGAGGCCCCGCAACCAGTCAAGCGTGGCAGGCCACCGAAGGAGAGATAGACATGTTCATGGCATTTCATTCCACGCCGACAAGCAAGCCGGTCCTGATCGCCGCCTCGCTGTCGCTGATCTTGATCGGCATCGGCGTCGCACTGATGTTCGGCTGACGGGGTCGATGATGGATGATCGCCCCGAATGGTTCTCAGCCAAGCGCTTCGGCTATGGATCGGCAATGCCGTGCAGCTGGCAGGGCTGGTTGGTGATGATCGCCTATTTTGCCGTCGGCATCGGCAGCGCCTTTGCCTTTGCCAAGCAGCCGGTGATCCTCCTTTCCATCCTCATCCCGGCTACGATCATTTTCCTGGTGGTCGCTGCCAGGACGACCAAGGGCGGCTGGCGATGGCGGTGGGGCAGGCGCGACTAACGCTTCTGGCCGGGAGCCTTGGCCTCGGGTCCGAGCGCATCGTCGAGCAGCCGCGCGAGGCGGATGCCACCTTCCGTCACATTCTGCCGGACCAGCGGGATCAGCGTGCGTACCTTGGCCTCGTCGAGCGTCGGGCGTTCGGATGGCAGCGGGCCGCACGGATCGCCGAGCAGGCTGCGATAAGCCTCGCTGCCCGACTTCTCCCACATCTCCCGGCTCCATTCCTCGACCGTCCCCGCAGCGATCCGATCCCGATCGGACGCTGGGATTTGTGCCAGCAGCGCGGCAGCCCCTGCCGGCGGCGTCGAGATGGCCCGTTCGGCCAGCCAGCCATCCCAGATGCCGTGCAGGTTCGCCCGACCGCCGATCACGCCATAGTTGGCGGCGACGCGATTGCCGCCGAGGTCGCCGTGATCGCCGGCGTGCATCGGCTGGTGCAGGTCGCCGACGAAGTGGACGAGGAAGGCCATCGCCGCCAATCGCTCCCTTGTCGGAACGCTTCGGTCGGCGACCAGCCGCGCGGTCCGCTCGATCTGGGCCGAGACGCAATTGCCGTCCTTGCACGCTGCCTTCAAGTCGAACGGCTTGCACACGTCGACGTTCTGGTAGTGCCAGCTGTAGGCATAGCTGAACCGGTCGCCCAAGGGCTTGATGCAGTCGGCCCAGACGCTGGCCTGTTCGATCGTCGCCACCGGGCAATCCGGCGTTTCCAAAAGCCGGCCCTGGTGAAGCAGGGCAGCGACCTTGGCGCGCGTGTCGGCCCGCATCTGCAGCCAGGCGATGCGGGCCACCGTTTCATGCCCATATTCCCAATAGGCCTGGGCCGGCGCGGCGAAGCTCAAAAGGGCGAACAGGCCGCACAATGCAGCCAAGATACGATTCGGCATAGGCAATGCCTTAGCTGATATCCTGCCGGGCGTTAGCTGCCAGTTCGCTGGACCGCTTGCCCGCTAGCCGAGCGCCCCGGTTGCCAGCGCGGTACCAACCGCGCCCAGCAAGACGCCGCCCACGAAGGCCACCGCCGCAGACGTCCCCCCTCCGCCAGGCGGCGTTGTGGTGAGTCCGCCGTTCTGATTGCCGAAGATGGGATCAAACGTCTCGATGGCGCCGCCATTGTCCCTGTCGACGAACCTCAGCGCGAATTTGTAAAAGCAAATATCGTCGTCGGGGTTGTGGACCGTCAGTGTGGTGGCCGTGACGCTGGTGACGGTAAAATTGGATTGACCGTTGCCCGATGCGTTCTTGGGGCACTTGGGCAGGTGGGTGTCGGAACCCTTGCTGACGTAAATCACGTCACCGGCGTCCTGAACGAATTCGAGATTGGCCCCGCCCTCGTTCTGCAGCACGAAATCGATGTCGTAGTGGTCCGATTTCTTCATGTTGTCGTTGGTCTTGTTGAACACCAGGATTTCGGTGTCCTGGTTCTTTTCCACCATGTCGAATTCGATATTGCTGCCGACCTTCTTGGCCTTGATCGTGACGTCCCGTTTCATCCTTGCCTCCCTCGGCTCTCGTTCAATTCAAATCTTCACCCGGTTGCTGAGCGATTGGCGGTATCCCATCGCCGCCAGGCGCGACGCGATCTCCAATCCTTCACGACGTTGCCCGACTCCGCGCAGCAATTCGCCGCGGACCGCCATTTGCGACGGCGTCTCGGCGACGCCCTTGGGCCAATTGGCAAGGCCGGCCTTCCAGGCGGCCGCCGCACCCATCCGATCCCCGGATTTCCACAGCACGTCCCCTACCAGCTGGTATGCCTGCGGCAGTACAAAGCGGTCCTTTGAGCTGCCGCCGCTGTCCGCGCGAACTGCGTCCAAAACCTGCGTCGACAGGTAGCGCGCTTCGCCGGCAGCGCCGCCGGTTGCAGCAAATTCCGCCCTTAGCCGCAGGCAGTTGCGAGCGGAATCGCGCCAGAATTTGACCGAGGGATCCCGCGTGGACAGGCGGTCGGCCAAGGCGCAACCCTCCTCCGTGGCGGCGCGGGCTTCAACGATGCGGCCGGTACGGAGGAGCAGCAGTGCCTGGTTCAACAGAGTCCGGGCGCTTTGCCCGGCCCAATCGGCACTGTTCGGTTCCAGCTCGACGAGCCGGCGGCCAAGCTCAACCGCCGCGGCAGCATGAGCAAGCGCAGCCTTGTTGTCGCCCCGGCGGAACCGCAAATGCGACAGCGCCATATTGGCGATCATCGCCTTTTGGCGAAGGCCGGCGTCTGGGCGGGTTTGCGCGAGGTAAGGCACAAGAAGCGTCAGCTGCCGTTCCCGCTGCCTGATGGCCATGTCGAGCTTGCCGGCGCTGTCCAACGCGTCGGCGTGATAGGCCAGGGCTTCCAGCTGGAGCTCCCGATACTCGGCATTGCCGGGTTCGGCGGCGGCCAGCTGGTCCATTGCGCTTACCGAGGCCTGGAAGGTTTGCGCGGCTTCCGGATAATGCGCCTGCTCGATCTCGACGATGCCCAGATTGCTGGCGGCATAAACGCCTTCGAGCTGCCATTTGGGGTTGTTCGGATCGGCGGCGATCATCCGCTCTGCGAGGCGCCGATATTCGCGAAATTGCGCGGCGGCATCGCCGATCCGGCCGCGCTCCATCGCGACAGAGCCGATATAATAAATGCTTTGGGCCTGATCGAACATGCGCTGCGGATCGTTCGGGTGGCGCCGAAGCGCTTCGGCGGTGCCGGCCAATGCCTCCCGGTATCGCCGCAGCGCTCCATCCATGTCGCCGCGTGACGCGGCGATCTCGCCCATCAAGGTCAGCGCCTTCGACCGCTGGGCCAAAGAATCGTCGGACAGTTCCGACTTGTCCTGCTTCTCATAATATTCGAGCGCGCGGATCCCGACCGCATCCAGCACATCGAGGCGCCCGACCGGCTCAAGCTTGGTGCGAAGGTCGCCGAGCATGAAGCCGATCAGCCCCTCCGCCTCGCGCCGCTGGTCGCGCGCTTCGTCCCGCGCGTCGAAGGCAGTATAGGCGAGCCCGCTGGTGAACAGCATTCCCGCGACCGACGCGGCGGTAATGGCATAGAGGCGCCGGGTCCGGCGCTGCGCCTCGCGCTGAGCCAGATCGTCGAGTCCGACCCCGATCATCCCCGCGGCAAGTTTCAGCAAGCCCATCTGCCGGCCGTCGCAATGTTCACGCAGGTCGGCGGCAACCGGTTCGGCGCGCTGACCGGTCGGACGTCCGCGCCGGTCGAAATGGACTCTCAGCGATGGCGGAAAGCATTCCTCGGACTCGTTGCCCGGGATGTCGCTGGCGAAGGGCTCGCCATCTACGATGGCCGCCAGGATGCGGTCTTCCCGATGCAGCCGCTTGAAGCAGGCGATTTCCTTATCGATCCAGCGCGACTTGGCGGCGGCGGTCGAGCAGAGGACGATCAGGAAGCGCGAGCCGGCGATCGCCTCTTCAATCTCTTCGCCCAGGTCCGGGGATGCCGCCAATTCTTGCCGGTCGCGGAAGATCGGCGCCAGCTTCTTGGGAACCGGTCCCTGATCGGTCAGCTTGCCGACCAGTCGCGAAGGGACATGGAATTCCTCCAGCGCCTCATGCAGCCAGTCGGCGATCGCCGCATCCTGGTGGCTGTAGCTCAGGAATGCCATGTAACGGTGCTGAGCCTGGGAACGCCGAGAGCGCGACGGAACGCCGCGCATGGATCGCGTCAGTTGGGCAAGCTCGGCCATGCGGCACCCCAGCTCGATTCCCGTTAGCGCCCCATAACATGGGCTATTAACCGCGGCGAATCGCTCCGTTCGCCTTGGCCGGAGGGGCGGGCGCGACTATATGGCCGCCATGTCCTCAATCCGTCCGTGGCGTGACATCGAGCGCCGCAAGTCACGCCAGATCATGGTCGGCAACGTCGCCGTCGGCGGCGATGCGCCCGTCACCGTGCAGACCATGACCAACACGCCGACGTCGGATGCGAAGGCGACGATCGACCAGATCCGCCGCTGCGAAGAAGCGGGCGCGGACATCATCCGCGTGTCCTGCCCCGATGTGGAATCGACCGCGGCGCTGAAGGAGATCGTGCGCGCTGCGGCCGTGCCGATCGTGGCCGACATCCACTTCCACTACAAACGCGCGCTCGAGGCCGCCGATGCAGGCGCCGCCTGCCTACGCATCAATCCGGGCAACATCGGCTCGGCCGAGCGCGTGCGTGAGGTGGTCAATGCCGCCAAGGCCAATGGCTGCGCGATACGCATCGGCGTCAATGCCGGCAGTCTGGAAAAGGATTTGCTCGAAAAATATGGCGAGCCCTGCCCAGAAGCGCTGGTGGAGAGCGCGCTCGACCATATCCGCCTGCTCGAGGAGCATGATTTCCGCGAATATAAGGTAGCGGTGAAGGCGTCGGACGTGTTCCTCGCGGTGGCGGCCTACCAGCAGCTGGCCGAAGCGGTGGACTGCCCGCTTCATCTCGGCATCACCGAGGCCGGCGGCCTGCTGGGCGGGACGGTCAAATCGGCGATCGGCATCGGCTCGTTGCTGTGGGCCGGGATCGGCGACACCATCCGCGTTTCCTTGTCCGCCGAGCCGGAAGAAGAGGTCCGCGTCGGTTACGAGATTTTGAAGAGCCTCGGCATTCGCAACCGCGGCGTCCGCGTCGTCTCCTGCCCTAGCTGCGCGCGCCAGGGCTTCGACGTGATCCGCACCGTCCAGACGCTCGAAGAACGGCTGCAGCATATCAAGACGCCGATGTCCCTTTCGGTGCTTGGCTGTGTGGTGAACGGGCCGGGCGAAGCACGCGAGACCGACATCGGCATCACCGGCGGCGGCCAGGGCAAGCATATGGTCTATCTGTCGGGCGTCACTGACCATCATGTCCAGGACGCCGATATGGTCGACCATATCGTCAGGCTGGTCGAAGAGAAGGCGGCCGAGATCGAGGCCGGCCTGACCACGCCAACGCTGCACGCGGCTGAATAGTTGAACTCGCCGCAGCACAGCCCGCTCCCGGCCTATGCCGCTGCGGTTGCGGGAATCGCGCTGTTCTCGATCATGGACATGGTGATGAAGGGGCTGACCCTGGCGATCGGCACCTATCCCACCATGCTGTGGCGCTCGCTGATCGGCCTGGCGCTGGCGGCGGCACCCTATCTGATGACCCGCAAGTCCTGGCCCAGTAGAACCGCCTTGCGCCTCCACTTGTTGCGGGGCGCGATCATGGTGCCGATGGCCATCTTCTTCTTCTGGGGGCTGGCGCGCGTGCCGTTGGCGCAAGCGGTTGCGCTGACCTTCATCGCCCCGCTGATCGCGCTGGTGCTGGCGGCGTTGATCCTGAAGGAACCGATCGGCAAGCGCACCGTCAGCGGTTCGCTGGCGGCCTTCGCCGGTGTGGTCGTCATCTTCATCGGCCAGGCGCAAGCCGACCTTGGGCGCACTGCACTGCTCGGCAGCTTCGCCATTCTCTGTTCGGCCGTGATCTATGCCTTCAACATCATCATCATGCGGCGCCAGGCGCAGAATGCCGGCCCGATCGAGATCGCTTTTTTCCAGAATATCGTGATTGCGGTCATACTGGTCGCGGCCATGCCGGTGATGGGCGAGCCGCCGCTGCCCAATGGCCATTGGGCCGAGATCGTCCTGGCTGCGTCGCTGGCGATCGGATCGCTGATGCTGCTGGGCTGGGCCTATGCCCGGGCCGGGGCAGCCTATCTTTCGACCACCGAATACAGCGCCTTCCTGTGGGCGATGCTGCTCGGCTGGTTGCGGTTCGGGGAGACGGTTTCGCCCTTCACCCTGATCGGCGCCGGCCTCATCGTCACCGGATGCCTGGCGGCCGCGCGGACGCGCAAGGTCGAGCATCCGGCGCTGGAGGCCACGGCCTGACGGTCACCGCGTCAGGATACTGATGGCCAGCGCCAGCACGCCCATATTGAAGATGAATGCTTCGAGGCAATGCAGCAGCACGATCCGGCGGATGGCGGGCGAGGTGACGGCGACATCGGAGGTCTGTAGCGCCACTCCAAGCGTGAAGGCGAAATAGACGAAGTCGGCATAGTCCGGTTCTTGGCCGTCGCCGGGAAAGACGAGGCCGCCCCGGTCCTTGCCGTCCTTGCCGCTGGAATAGAAGAGATGCGCGTAATGCAGCGCATAGACTGTGTTGGCGCCGGTCCAGGACAGCAGCAGCGTGGTGACGATCAGCTGCTTCTCCGTCACCGTCGGATGCCCTGGTCCGACTAGCTCCGCCGCGACGGTGACCAGGATCACCAGGGACAGGATCAAGGTCAGGATCAGCAGGACAAGGCGGTTGGCATCATTCTCGGCTGCAGCCTGGCGCATGGCCGCCGCTTCGTGACGGAACAGGGGAATACAACCCACCAGGAACACTGCAGCGGCGATATCGAATCCGATCATCACCGCATGGGCTCGGGGAAGATATGCAGACCCGGCGCCAATCCCGGCAAACAGCAGGACAAAGAACAGGATGAAGCGGGGCGGGGCGAAGCGATTGCCGATGGTCCGCGTGGCTGCCATGAGGCGCGAAGATAGTCAGTTTCAGTGGTAACGAAAGGGGGCGCGCATGGCCTGGTTCTGGCTCATCCTGGGCGGCTTTTTCGAAGTCGGCTTCACGACCGCACTGCGCTTCGTCGACGGGTTCAAGAATGTCCCATGGACCCTGGCCTTCCTGTTGTCGGTGACCTTGAGCATGGGGCTGCTTGAACTGGCCGCCCGCACGATCCCGATGGGCACCGCTTATGCCGTGTGGGGCGGGATTGGCGCGGTCGGCACGGTGATGGTCGGCATGGCCTTCTTCGACGAGCCGACGACCACGATCCGGCTTCTGCTGATCCTCGGCATCGTGGGCTGCATCGCGGCGCTGAAACTCACTGCCTAGCCACTTGTCGGCCCCGGCCGGCCGTCGGTCGAAGGCGCGAGGTCGGTCAGCACAGCTTCATCTTCCGGGCGCCAGCAGGGGGAGCTAGTTGCTTCACCCTGAGTTTTGGACAGTTCATGACCCGTCGCCTTGCGTTCACGATGTTCCTCCTCGCCAGCACCGCAGCGTTGCCGGCCTGGGCGCAGCAGGCGGCCGAGGATGCGGTCGTGGCGCAACCCGCCGACGAAAACGGAGACGAATATGACGGCGAGGACATCGTCGTCATGGGCCAGAAGCCGCGCGGATCGGTGGTCGGCGACATCCCGCCCGAAAATGTGCTGAACCCGCGCGACATTCGCGCGACCGGCGCGACCAGCATCAGCGAGCTGCTGGACTCGGTCGCCTCGCAGACCGGCAGCGCGCGGGGACGCGGCGGCGGACGGCCGATCGTGCTGTTGAACGGCCAGCGCATCTCCGGCTTTCGCGAGATCCGCGACCTGCCGCCCGAGGCCATCGAGCGGATGGAGATCCTGCCCGAAGAAGTCGCGCTAAAGTACGGCTATGCCGCCGATCAGCGGGTGGTGAACATTGTCCTGAGGCGCCGGTTCAATTCAACCAATGTCGAGCTGCGCGGGCGGGGCGCGACCGACGGCGGATATGTCGCCGGACAGGTGGAAGCGGGCCGGCTGATCATCGCCGAGGGAACGCGGACGTCGCTCAACTTCCGGGTCGAGAGCAACTCGCCCTTGTTCGAGGACGAACGTGATATCGTCTTGCAGCCGGTTCCCAGCCAGCCCGAAGAGGTCGATCCGCGGCCGTTCCGGACCTTGGTAGGTTCGGGCAGCACGTATCGGCTCACCGGGACGCACAACCGGACTATCCTGGGCGATGTGTCGGCGACAGTGAACGCCGAGGCGGAACGGACGGCAGGCACGTCGCGCTTGGGCGTTCCGACCGGGACGATCGACGACGGCGGGACGGAGATCTTGCGCGCCTTCCCCGACGAAGCGCCGCTGACACGGCGTTCGACCAGCGACAGCCTCGCGCTTGGCACCGCGCTCAGCTGGCAGGAGGGCAAGTGGCGCTTGTCCTCGACCGGCAATGCCGATTCCACCCACAGCCTCACCAGGACCGACAATGGTCCGGACCTCTCCGACATCCAGGCTCGGCTCGACGCGGGCGACCCGACCCTCGACCCGCTGGGTGACCTGGGCCCGATCGACATGCTGCCCCGCGACCGCAGCCGGTCGAGCCGATACACGCTCGGCCTCGACGGTACCGCGACCGGCCCGCTGTTCGCGCTTCCGGCCGGCGATGCCACCGCGACGTTCAAGGTTGCGGCCGGCTCGACCGGGATCGACAGCAAGTCGACCCAGGACCTGGTCACGCGTGAATCCGACCTCCACCGCAACAGCGTGACCGGGTCGGCCAACCTCGACCTGCCGATCACCAAGCGAACGGCTTCGATCGGCCGCCTGACCGCCAACGCCAATGCCTCGGTCGCCGAGCTCAGCGACTTCGGAACGCTCACCTCGGTCGGCGCGGGGCTGGGCTGGTCGCCGGCGCAGCGGCTCAATTTCAATCTCAGCTGGACCCGCGAGGAAGGCGCGCCCTCGCTGCAGCAGCTCGGCGACCCGCTGGTTGAGACGCCCAACGTGTCGTTTTTCGATTTCGCTACGGGCCAAACGGTGCTGCTGACAACCTTGACCGGCGGCAATCCGGATTTGCGCGGTGAAACGCGCAACGTGTTCAAGGTCGGCGGGCATTGGCAGCCGTTCGAGAAAACGGAGCTTCGGTTGCGGGCCGAATATGTCCGCCAGACGATCGATGATCCGCAGTCCAGTTTCCCCGCGGCCAGCGAAGCGCTCGAAGCGGCGTTCCCTGACCGGTTCGAGCGCGATTCAGGAGGCAATCTGGTCCGGGTCGATTTGCGTCCGGTCAATTTCGAGCAGTCGCGCAAGGACACGTTCCGCTGGGGCTTCGACTTTTCGAAGCCGCTGAAATCGAAGCCGCCGTCGCAGGCGGCGATTGCTTCCTTCCGCCAGCGCTTCGCCGCAGAACGGGGACGTCAGGGTGACAGCGGAGAGCCGCCACCGCCTCCGCCAGAAGGCGGCCAGGGCGCAGGCACCGGCGGTCCGGCCGGCGGCGGAGGCTTCCGCGGCTTGGGCGGAGGGAGGTTCGGCGGTGGGCGCCAGGGAGGGAGGCTGACCTTCTCGCTCACCCACCAGGTCAACCTGGTCGATGAGGTGACCATAGCTCCGGGCGTGCCGGAGTTGGACTATCTGCATGGCGAACCGGCCAGCTCGCTCGGTGGCCGGCCGCGGCACGAGGTGCAATTCGAGACCGGCTATTACAACAACGGCTATGGTGCCCGGCTGCAGGGCAATTGGCGCAGCGCCACGACGGTCGAGAGCTCGTTGGGTGACCTAAAATTCTCGCCCTATTTCGACCTCGACCTTCGCCTGTTCGCGAACTTCAGCGAGAATTTCGACCTGGTGTCCAAGCACCCCTTTTTCCGCGGCAGCTCGATCCGGTTCGACGTCGACAATCTGCTGAACACGCGGCCCAAGGTGCGCGACGCGAGCGGCAAGACGCCTCTCAATTACCAGCCTGACTTGCTCGAGCCGGTCGGGCGGACCATCGGGATCACCTTCCGGAAGCTGTTCATCCCACGCCGCTTCTTCCAGCAGCGGAGGCAGCGGCCGGCGAGCTAGGCCGGGACTTTCCCGGCCTTGGCGAGCTCGATCGCGTCCAGCACCGCCTGGCGCGCGGCTTCGGCGTCACCCCATTTGCCGACCCGCACCCACTTTTCGGCCTCGAGGTCCTTATAGTGGGTGAAGAAATGCTCGATCTGCTCGACCACGATTGGCGGCAGGTCGGTGTAGTTCTCGACGTCCTTGTAATAGGGCGAGACCTTGGTGACCGGAACGGCCAGGATCTTCTCGTCGCCGCCGGCCTCGTCTTCCAGGTAGAGGACGCCGACCGGGCGGCAGGCGATCACCGATCCGGGCTGCAAAGTCCAGCGGGTCATCACCAGCACGTCGAGCGGGTCGCCATCGTCGCACAAGGTCTGCGGGATGAACCCATAGTTGCACGGATAGCGCATCGGCGTGTGCAGGATGCGGTCGACGAAGATCGCGCCGCTCTTCTTGTCGAACTCATATTTGACCGGCTCGCCGCCGATCGGCACTTCGATGAGCACATTGATGCTGTGGGGGAGGTCGGCCCCCGAGGGAATCAGGTCGATATTCATGATGCGGGCGCCTCTAGAGCGGTAGCGCTTCCCTGAAAACGCAAAAATGCTACAGGCGCGAAGAATGAGTTCGACGCCGCAGCCCATCCGGGGCACGCAAAGCCTGCTTGGAGAAGAGGCTGACCGCTTCCATGAAGTGGTCGCCGCCTTCGACCGCGTGCGCCGCCTGTACGGCTTTAAGCGGGTCGAGGTTCCCCTGATCGAACCGACCCAAGTCTTTGCCCGGACGATGGGCGAGACGACCGATGTCGTTTCCAAGGAAATGTATTCGTTCGAGGATCGCTCGGGCGATTCGATCACGCTCAGGCCCGAGTTCACCGCCGGGATCTGCCGCGCCTATTTGAGCGAAGGCTGGCAGCAGTTCGCGCCGCTGAAGGTCGCGACCCATGGCGCCGCTTTCCGCTACGAGCGGCCGCAGAAGGGCCGTTACCGCCAGTTCCACCAACTCGACGCGGAGATTATTGGCGCCGCCGAGCCGCAGGCGGACGTCGAGCTGCTGGCGCTGGGTTCGCAACTGCTGGCCGAGCTTGGGATCAAAAGCGTCATACTGAAGCTCAACACCCTGGGCGATGCTGAGAGCCGCGACGCCTGGCGGGCGAAGCTGATCGAGCATTTCTCCGCTCATCATGACCAATTGTCCGAGGACAGCCGGGAGCGCTTGGAAAAGAACCCGCTTCGCATCCTCGACAGCAAGGATCCGCGCGACCGGCCATTCGTCGATGGAGCGCCCACAATTCAGCTGTCCGCAGAGGCTGAGGAATTCTTCGGCAAAGTGCGCGAGGGGCTGGAGGCGGCCGGGGTCGACTACAGCCTAGACCCGCACCTGGTGCGCGGACTCGACTATTATCGCCACACCGCGTTCGAATTCGTCACCGACCAGCTCGGCGCGCAGGGCACAGTCATTGCCGGCGGCCGCTATGACGGGCTGGTCGAACAGCTGGGCGGACCGCACACGCCTGCGGTCGGCTGGGCCGCCGGAATCGAGCGGCTGGCGATGATGATCGACGCGCCGGCGCTGGAAATGATCGACGCGGCGATCGTGGTCGAGGACGATGCCGCCATGGCAGCGGCCCTGGCAGCAGCGTCGCGCCTGCGAGCCAATGGCCTATCGGTGGAATTGGTGGCGACGGGCAGTCCGCGGAAACGCTTCGATCGCGCCGTAAAGAAAGGCGCGCGCGAGATTGTCGTGCTGGGATTTGCCGATGGCGCAGTGACCCGCCGGGTGAAATCCAATGACCAGCCCCGAGCCGAGGCGCTGCTGGCATGAAAACCATCTCGCTCGACCGGATTGTCTCGATCGAGACGAAGAAGCATGAGCTGGCTGAGGCGATGGCCGCGCCCAATCTGTCGCCAGACGATTTCGTCCGCCTCAGCAAGGAATATGCGCAGATCGAGCCGGTCGCGGCGGCCGCACGCGAGGTGCGCCGATTGCGCGCCGAGCTCGACGTGCTGACCGGCCTAGCCCATGACGCGACCGCAGAGGCGGAGCTCAAGGAGCTGGCCGTTGCCGAGGCCGAAGAGATCAAGGAAAGGCTGCCCCAGGCCGAGCGGACTTTGGCGCTGAAGCTGCTGCCCAAGGATTCGGCCGACGAGCGCGCCGCGATGCTTGAGGTCCGCGCCGGGACGGGCGGGGATGAGGCAGCCTTGTTCGCGGGCGACCTCCTTCGCATGTACCAGCGCTTCGCCGAGGAGCAGGGCTGGCGATTCGAACTGATCAGCGCGTCGGCGTCCGACGTCGGCGGCTACAAGGAAGCGGTCGCCTCGATCAGCGGCGCGGGCGTGTTCGCCAGGCTGAAATTCGAAAGCGGTGTGCACCGGGTCCAGCGCGTGCCGGTCACCGAGAGCGGCGGACGGATCCACACTTCGGCGGCAACAGTCGCGGTGCTGCCCGAGGCCGAGGATGTCGACGTCCAGATCGACGACAAGGATTTGCGGATCGACGTTTACCGCTCGTCCGGACCCGGCGGCCAGTCGGTCAACACGACAGACAGCGCGGTCCGCATCACCCATTTGCCGACCGGCCTGGTGGTGATCCAGCAGGACGAAAAGTCGCAGCACAAGAACAAGGCCAAGGCGCTGAAGGTGCTCCGCACCCGCCTGTTCGAAATGGAGCGCGAGCGGCTAGCTTCGGAACGCGCCGGCGCGCGCAAATCGATGGTCGGATCGGGCGACCGGTCGGAGCGAATCCGCACCTATAATTTCCCGCAGGGGCGGGTGACTGACCACCGCATCAATCTCACCCTGCACAAGCTGGACGCAATTCTCGAAGGCCCCGGTCTTGGCGAGCTCGTCACCGCATTGGTCGCCGAAGATGAGGCCGAGCGGCTCGCAAGCCTCGAGGAAGCGTGACCGCCATTTCCAGAGCGTTGGGCCGGGCGACCGAGCAGCTCAGCAAGACCAGCGACACGCCCCGCCTCGATGCCGAATTGCTGATGTCCGCGGCATTGGGCATCACCCGCGACCGGCTGCTGCTCCAAAATCCCAATGGCCAGGCACCCGAGGCATTTTACAAGTTTATTGAGCGGCGGGCGAAGGGCGAACCCGTCGCCTATATCACCGGCGAAAGAGCCTTCTGGACAATCGACCTGGCTGTCGGGCCGGGCGTGCTGGTGCCGCGGCCGGACAGCGAGACGTTGATCGTCGCCGCGGTCGAATTTTTTGCAGATTCCGCCGGACCGGGGCGAGTGCTCGATCTCGGCACGGGGCCCGGCACGCTATTGCTCGCCGCCCTAGACGAATGGCCCAAAGCGATCGGGCTTGGCATCGATTCTTCCGAAGCGGCACTCTACTATGCGGAGCGCAACGCGACGCGGCTGGGCATGGCGGATCGGGCCACTTTCCGTCTTGGCAATTGGGCCGAGGGCATCGAGACGACCTTCGACCTGATCCTGTGCAATCCGCCCTACGTGGCGGAAAACGCCGAAACGGGACCGGGAGTCCGCGAGTTTGAGCCCCACGAGGCGCTGTTTGCCGGACCCGAAGGGCTCGATGAATATCGCCGCCTCGCTCCGCAGCTGGGACGGCTGCTCGCACCCGGCGGCCTAGTGGCAATCGAAATCGGCTTCGACCAAGCGAAAAGCGCCGCCGCGCTTTTCGAGGCGCAAGGCATGAAGCCACATGTGGCTACAGACTTCGGCGGCCGGGTCCGTACTCTTCTTATCCGGGGTTAAGTTTAAAAGACTTGGAATTTGGGCGCGGCATCATTACATCGATGCGCAGGGACGGGACCGCTCTCACGAAAATGATGCGCTCCCGCCGCCGACCCCCGACGACATCGCCGCGCTCCCGCAAGAAAAGCGGTTGACGGCAAGGAGGGTCAGCTTGCGCTTATCGGGCGCGGGCCGATCCCCGGTCAGCGGGGCCACACTTCCGAGGGAAGGAAGAATGTAGGCGATCCGGCTTATCCGGCGCCAGTGCGACAGGGAAACAACCAGTTGATCAACAATCGTCAGGGCGGCCGTCGTCGTGGCCGCGGTGGACAGCGCCCTCAGGGCATGGCCGGCAGTCCCGGCAATCGTCAGGACAACCGCCAGCGCGGCAACGCTGCGCAGCTTCTTGAGAAGTACAAGACGCTTGCGCGCGACGCGCAGCTCGCCGGCGACCGCGTCCAGACCGAATATTATCTGCAGTACGCCGATCACTATTTCCGCGTGCTGGAGGAGAACCGTTCCCGCTACGAGGAGCAGCAGGCCCAGCGCCGACCGCGCCGCGACGAAGAGGAGTTTGAGTCGGACTCCGACGCCGAGGGCGACGAGGAGCTGACCGCCGAGGCCGAGTCGGGCGACGAAGACAGCGAGATCGAAACCCGCCAGCGCGGTCCTCGGGAACGTGGCCGTGATCGCGGCCGCGATCGCTTCGAGCGCCGCGATCGGCGCGACTTCCGGGCCAATGGCGCGGAGCGCGACGAGGATTCGGAAGGCGAGGCCGAGAGCGAGGAGCGTATATCACTCGGCGTCCTGCCTCCCGCGATCGGAGCGGGTGAAGCCGAAGAGCAACAGGAAGAAGTTAAGCCGCGGCGCCGGGCTCGCAAGCCTCGCGCTGAGGATGGCGACGAGGAAATCGCTCCGGCAGCCTGAACGGCGGAAATATCAGGAAAATGAAGGGCGGTGGAAGCGATTCCACCGCCTTTTCCTTTGGCCGCAAGTCACGGATTTGTAACACGACCGTCACCATCGCGTCGTGCCCTCTGGCTAATTCGCTCCTCGTCGGCGGCCCCTGCTGGTCCGCCCAAAGGGACGTGAACAATGACCTCCAAGATTTCTCTCTATGCTGCCGCGGCGGCGGCGATGCTCTCCATCCCCGCGATGGCCGATGCACGCAGCCTGCGCGCGGTCGGAAGCTCGACCGTCTATCCGTTCGCCAAGATGGCCGCTGAGCGCGTTGCTCGCGCCAACCCGAAGCTCGGCACGCCGATCATCGAATCGACCGGCACGGGCGCCGGCTTCAAGCTGTTCTGTGCTGGCGTGGGCGAGCGCTTCCCGGACATTTCGAACGCCTCGCGCCGGATGAAGGCCAAGGAAGCGCAACAGTGCGCGGCCAACGGCGTCAAGGACGTGACGGAAATCCAGATCGGACTCGACGGCGTCGTCCTGGCAACCGCGCACGGTACGCCGATTGCCGGTGTCACCCAGAAGGACCTTTACCTGGCGCTGGCCAAGACCCCGTACGGCAAGCCGAACAAGGCCAAGACGTGGAAGGACGTGAACGCCAAGCTGCCGGCCTTACCGATCCGCGTTTATGGTCCGCCGACGACCTCGGGCACCCGCGACGCACTGGGTGAGCTGCTGCTGACCCCGCCGTGTGAAGCCAATCCGGCGATGGCCGCGATGAAGAAGGCCGACGAGGCCAAGTTCAAGGCGATCTGCACCGGCATCCGTACTGACGGCGCCTACATCGAGGCTGGCGAGAACGATAACCTCATCGTCCAGAAGCTGGCCGCCAACCAGGGCACGCTCGGCATCTTCGGCTACAGCTTCCTCGAGGAGAATGCGTCGAAGGTGAAGGGTGTCACCATCAACGGTGTCGGCCCGACCTATCAGACGATCTCCTCGTTCAAATATCCGGGCGCTCGCCCGCTCTATGTCTACGTCAAGAACGCCCATGTCCGTGCCATTCCGGCGATCCGCGCCTTCGTGGCAGAGATCACCAAGGAAAGCGCGATCGGTCCGAAGGGCTACATGCTCGCAGGCGGCCTGGTCGCCGCTCCGGCGCCGATCCGCGCCCAGGCTCAGCAGGCGGCGCGGAACCTGACTCCGGTCAAGTTCGCCGAGCTCAAATAGTCGTCAGTCACGTCACGCAAGTAGCGCACGCCGCCCTCGGGCGGCGCGCATCCGCCGCACCAGGGAGGTGCGGTTGGGGGGAAAGGGAATAAGATGAAGCCTAGTCATTTCGTCCGCGCGCTGCTGGCCGGCAGCGCCCTTGTCATCAGCAGCACGGCGTGGGCCCAGCAGCCGGAAGCGCAGCCGGATCCGTCGGATGCCACCGCCGACGCGGCCATCGCTGAGGCGTCGGAACTCGACGATGCCCAGGCCAAGATCGAGCTGTTGCAGGCCCAGGTCGAGGCATTGCAGGAATCGATTGCTCAGATCCAGGCCGCCCAGGCCAAGGTGACCCCGTCGTGGAAGGGCACGCCGCAGCTGGAGGACAAGGAAGCCGGCTGGAGCTTCAAAGTCCGCGGCCGCCTTCAGTATGACGTCGGCTATGTCAGCAATCCGGACGACATGATCGTCACCCGCAACCTTGGCTTCAACAGCCGCGCCCGCCGCATCCGGCTCGGCGCGGAAGGTACGATGCCGGGCGGGTTCAACTACAAGTGCGAAGCCGACTTTGCCAACGCATCGGTCGGGTTTGGCGACTGCATCCTCGGCTATGCGCCCGCCGGCAAACCGTTCAGCATCGCCATCGGCAACCAGGAAACCAACGACGGCCTCGAGCAGATCGCCAGCTCGCGATTCTCGAGCTTCATCGAGCGCGCAGCATTTGACGACGCGTTCATCAACACCCGCCGAATGGGTATCAACCTCGGCTATGTGAACAAGGCCAATGATTTCCGCGTCAACGCCGGCCTGTTCGCGGCCCATTCGATCGACTCCACCCTCGACAACGACGGCTGGATCGGTGCGGCGCGTGCGGTCTACTCGCCACTGATGGGCGGCAACCAGCTGCACTTCGGTTTGAGCTATCAGCACCGCGAGTTCCAGTCGAACAATGGCGCGACCGCTGCATCGTCGGCCGGCCAGCCCTCGACCAACCAGTTGGCGCGCTATCGTGCACGTCCATTCACGCAGCTGACTGACCAGCGCTTCGTCGACACGGGCAACTTCGCAGCCAAGAGCGATGATATCATCGGCCTGGAAGCTGCCGGCATCTTCAAGTCGTTCCACGTCGCTGCCGAGGGCCAGTATCTGAAGACCAATGCCTATGAGGCCGGCGATACCGTGGTGTTCAATCCGGCGACCGACGATCCGGTCGATGCGCTCGGCGTGTTCGCCGCCAACCAAGTGGTACCGACCGGCAATCCCAGCTTCTGGGGCGGCTATGTCGAGGCAGGCTATTTCCTGACCGGCGAAACCCGCGGCTACAAGAATGGCCTGTGGGACCGCACCAAGGTGCTCAAGCCGCTTAGCAAGGGTGGATTGGGCGCATTCCAAGTCATTGGCCGCGTCGATTATCTCGATCTCGCCAGCAACAAGCTGAAGAACGGCTGCACCAACAATTTCACGACGGGTGCCTGCACGCTCGCCTCGCTCAATTCACGTCTCGGCCGCGGCGGCACGCAGCTCGGCTTCCTCGCCGGGCTGACCTGGATCCCCGAGGATTATTTCCGGGTGCTGCTCAACTACTCGCATGCCTCGATCGAAGGCGGCCCGCTTGCCGCGACGGTCAAGCCGACCTCGAGCAAGCCGGTTGATGAGCGCAAATATAGCAATGACACCGTGCAGATGCGTTTCCAGGTCGACTTTTAGAGCTCTCCCCGTCGATCTGGCAGTACCGGGCCCTCCGCTGCGGCGGGGGGCCCGGTGTTTAGGCCGGGTCGACCGGCCGCGGGCCGTGCTGCTCGTCCAGCGCGACAAAGGTGAACAGGCCTTCGGTCACCTTGATGTCGCACGCACCGCGATCGCGCGTGGCGATGACTTCGATCCGAATCGCCATCGACGTGCGCCCGACCCGTTCGACCTCGGCGAACACGCTGATCACGTCCCGCAGGTGAATTGGCGCGATGAACTCCATCCGCTCGATCGCCACGGTGGCGACCGATCCGCCCGCGCGGCGGGAGGCGACGATGCCGGCGGCAATGTCCATTTGCGAGAGCACCCAGCCGCCGAAGATATGGCCGTTGGCATTGATGTCGCTGGGGCCGGGGACGACCCGCAGCACAGGGTTTTTATGGTCGAGTGTCATTGTCATCCTTGCGGCAGCTGGCACATGCGCTTCCCTTTGGCGGTTGAAAGTGAGACTTTCAACGCGCACATCGGTTCAAGGCTTGAGAAGCCTTTGATTCCAACAGGGAGGCGGCGCCATGACCATCGCGGCAATCCTTTCCAACAAGGGCAGCGAAGTCGCCACCGTGTCGGCCGGCACCAGCGTGCGCGACGCGGTGTCGCTGCTGGCTGACAAGAGGATCGGCGCGGTTCCGGTCCTGGAAGGCGGCGAGATTCGCGGCATCTTTTCCGAACGAGACCTGGTCCGCTGTGTCTCGGACCATGGCTCGGACGCGCTCGACTGGCCGGTCGACCGCGTGATGAGCTCGCCGGTGCATACCGTGGATAGCAAGACCCCAATTCTTGCGGCCCTGGCGACCATGACCGAGCGAAGGATGCGGCACTTGCCGGTGGTCGAGGGCGGCCAGATTCGAGGAATCGTGTCGATCGGCGACCTGGTGAAGCACAGAATCGAGCGGATCGAAGCGGAGGCCGATGCACTGAGGACCTACATCCAAACGGCATAAGGATTGGCGAAATCGCGGATTTCCAAGCCTTTTCCGTAATATGACGGTTTCATTCGGGATTTTTTGAAAAAGGCTGTTGACGGTCCGAGGGGCCCCCCATATATGCCCCCTCACAGCAGCGGCGGCGGCCGGTTCGGTCCGCCACCGTGTTCGTGTCTCTCTTAGTCGGCAACCGACACCCGGAATTAAACGACCGGGGGCAGAGATGCGTCGGCTCTTTGACATTGTCGGTTAGATGAAGGGACATGTGGGCGGCGGCCCGGTCTCCCGGGGCCTCTGGGCTCGGGGTACGATCGGTCAAATTTA
>Ga0075421_100001378_pt1 | contig 28304 bp, 26 predicted proteins | sample SoiMetdeltSBSDD5_FD_75292 | JGI IMG/M metagenome (GOLD analysis project Ga0075421, IMG submission 75292) | Bulk soil microbial communities from a Populus tree surrounding site in Tennessee, USA - Soil MetaG P. deltoides SBSDD5 | ecosystem: Environmental > Terrestrial > Soil > Tree plantation... | reverse complement strand
TCGGTTGTCTACAGGAGGTTAGGGATACTTCTGTAGAATGTCAACAGGAGGCTCGCGGAGGCTGCTCGCTGGTGCGGCGACTGCTCGCTTAAGCCGCGCGCTGCTGGACGATCGAAGGCCCGGGATGTCGCTCCGTGAGCGACATCCCGGGCCTTCGATTCCTAATTCTCTATTGCCGCGGCTACTGGGTCTTCTTCCAGTAATACACGATCACCTTGCCAGCGGGCGTGACGTCCGTGGCAACGACGTCCTTGGCCTCGAGCTTCGCCGGGTTCGTCGTCAACGCGTTCGTGATCGTCGCATTCTCACCGACGGTCGTGCGGAGCGCGGTGATGTCGGACTCGTACTTCATGAGCGAGCTCTTCAACGCCTCGACGTTGTTCCCCTGGAGCAGGTCCTCGACGTTCACGAGCTGAACCTTGTCGGCGGTCAGCGTCGTCGCTGCCTTCAGCTTCTCGTTATGCGCCGCCGCCGAATTGATGGCGGAGATGAGGCTTCCGAAACTCGGCGCCGTCGCGACTTCGCCCTTCGATTCCTTCTGCTGCTGGGCGAACGTGACGTTCGGGGTGGCAACCGCCGTGACGGCCGCGGCGGCGAGTGCAGCGAGGAAAGTGCGCTTATGCATCGATGTGCTCCTTGACGACTGGTGACGCGCGCAGCGTGACCCGGCCGCTGACGGTTTCGCGCATCGTGACACGACACTTGGGTCCTGCGCGGATCGAAGCAGGATCGAGGCCAAGATGGCCGATCTCGCGCGTCTAATTGACGCATGTCGAAAAAATCGACGCGGTTGTGATGTCCGTCACACTGTTCGTGTGCGCCGCAGCGCCACACGTCGTCAGTCGTGGTCGTCAGCCGCAACTGCGGAGGCTGTGAGCGAGCGTGGGGCTCGGCGCTATGGCACGATCACCAGGCCAACTCGCCCGCCGAACTCGTCGTCGATCCGAGGCAGGTTCGACGGCGTCAGCCATGGCCCGCCATCGATCCGCACGAGCACGTGGTGCGGACCCGACGCCGCCGTTAGGCGGCGCTCCCATCGATCGCCGCGCGGATCGAGGTCGACCGGCTCCCAGCCCGTGATGTCACCCATGAGCTCCACACGGCGGGCGCCCGGCGAGTGCACGCGCATGACCGCCAGCCCATCACCAGCACGTTCGGCGACGAGCGACGCCTCGCCCGCCGCCGCGCGCGGCTCCGACGCGATCCGGCTCGTGCGATGGCGCTCGGCGGAGAAGCGCAAGGCAATGGTCGCATAGCGCGCGCGGGCCGTTCCGCGCATCGGGTCCGCCAGCTGATGACCCAACGCCGCAACAACGCCAATGTGCGACGTGGCCCACCAGGCGCCGGCAACCGACGCCGTCGATGCCGATGCGACGTTGCCCTCCCAGGCCGTCCGCGCGACACCCACCGCGTCGAGCTCGAACGCGCGCCACGCCCCGTGCGCCGCGAGTGTGAAGTCGGTGTATCCCACCGGCTCACGCAGCCGCAGCACTGTTTCGTCGGGGAAGACGACAGTCGTGATGATGGATGTCCGGACCGGAGCCACGCTCAGCGACACGCGGTGTGCGTCGCGCCGCCACCACGCGCCGAAATCGCCGGTCGCCGCGCCGTACGTCCGACCCTCGTTGCGCACCTGGCCACCGCCCACGCCGGCCCATACGCCGCCAGCGTTCGCGAGCAGGTGAGCCCGCGCGAATCCGAGGACGCTCGATGAGGGCTGCAGATCGGTCGTCCCGAGGACGGTGCCCGTGCCGCCAGCCTCAATCCGCACGCGCCGCAGTGGAACCGCGTAGGACGCAGACCCGAGCGCTATGCCGGTGGAGCGCCCATCGGACGCCCGGGTGGCAGCGCCGCTCGCGACCACAGAGATGCGCTCGTTCCAACGACTCCACAGACCGGCGATGTTGACGCCGTCGGTATCTGCGAAGTCGTCTCGCGTCAGGCGGATGGCGCCGACGTCGAAGCTCGTCTGCCGAGCCCATTGCGCGTTCGCCGCCCCCGCGTAGCCGAAGCACGCGAAGACGGCGAACGACATGATGAACCCGAGCGGTGCGCGTTGGTGCTGCAGGTGCCCGGTTCAGAGTTTAGCGGGGGCGCCTCGGGCCTGTCGCTTGAAGCCCGTCGCCGACCGCGGTCGCTGCCGATTGAGGAAGATTGGGGAGTATCCCTTTCAATCGCAAATCGAGCGACTCGTCGGGGCGCTTCCCCGCGAGCACGTCTTCGCGAACCCGTTCCTCGAGCGCAATGAAGTTTCGCGGCACCGCACCGCGCTGTAGCAGGTGGACCACCTCGACCGCTGCCTTCTCGACAGGCACCCCGCGCACGATGAGCTGGGTCAAGACGCCGAGGGGCACGGCGAGCGACCCGTCACCCCCTGCGCGGCGCATCTCGCGCAGCGTCGCGGCAGGGACGTTGTACGCGAGCGCGTCGGTCGCAGCGCGCACTTCTTCTGTTGTCGGGCTCGGGGCGAGCGCATCGTGCGCGACGGCGATCCGCTGCGCGAGGGAGCGAACCGTCGCCTCGATGCGGTCAACCGGCACGCGCCGCACCTGGCCTTCGCGCGCCTTCGCGTACAACAGCTCCACCGGCAGACGCGCAGCCTCGGTCTGTCTGACGATCGGCGCGATCGCCGAGTCGATCGCGGGATCGAGCGACGGGCGGGTGCTTTGCTGTGCTCCGGACGAGCGCGGAAGAATCGTCGCGACGCTGGCGAGCGCGAGCGCGCTGGCCAGCAGGGCTCGTGGGGTCATCACTTCATCCCCACGATCACGACCGACTGCTCCGTGCCGTAGTCGGCGTCCTTCGTCTTCGGGGCGCGCGGATCGAGCGTCCACGCGGTGTCGTCCACGAGGAACGCGTAGACGTGCCGGCCAGGCGTGACCGGCACGATCGCCGACCACACGCCGCTCGCGGAATCGCGCACGAGTGGATTCGACGTGCCGTCCCACGCATTGAAGTCGCCGACGACCGCGACGCGCTTTGCGCGCGGGGCGTCGAGGACGAACTGCACCTGAATCGGCACTTCCTCTGCCTCGCGACTCGCGACGCTCGCGACCGGCGTCACGCCCAGGCGAGATGCAGCGACCTCGGTCGGCTGTGCTGTCTGCGCCACCTGCGTCGGCGCGGCATTCGTCGAGCGACGACCATCCGGCAACGCACCGCGAATCAGGAACCCCACCAGTGTCGCGGCGAGCGCGTACCCAATCGCCGCCGGAAGCGACACCATGAATCGGCGCCGCAATCCGCCAGCGCGGCGCGAGCGCTCGTCCAGCGCGCTCGCAAACCCGGGCCGAGCAGGTTCTGCCGTGGCCGCCGGCATCTCGTCCGTGGCGGTCGGAAAATAGATCACGTCGTCATGGTCGACGTCCGGGCTCGCTCCGGCCCGGCGCGCCGCGTCCACGCGTGCGAGCACGCGGGCCGTCGCGTCCGCGGGCACCGCGGGCAGCGTCTTGAGCTCGTCGACGATGCGATTGATCACGTCGTCCTGGTTCTCACGCACGTTCCACCTCCGCGAGGCGCACGCGCAGAAACTCGCACGCGCGCTTCACTCGCATCTTCAGCGCCGATACGCCGGCGCCCGTAATCCGTCCCATTTCCTCGTATTCCAGTCCTTCGACATGACGCAGCAGGAACGCTTCCCGCTGTGCGGCCGGGAGGGCGGCGAGCGCCGTCTGGATCTCTTCCCGCCAGACCATAGCGTCTACTTCGGGCGCGGTTCCCTTGTCGTGCGGGAGCTCGCCATACACGACCACGCGCGAGCGGCGCGCCTCGCGTCCCATCATCGTCCGACATCGGTTAGCGAGAATCCTGAACAGCCACGACTCGAACCGATCGAACTCATCATAGCGGTGCAACGCGCCGTGCACGCGCACAAACGTGTCCTGCACCGCTTCCTCGGCGTCCTGCGCGTTGCCGAGCATGTGAACGGCGAATCGCAGGCAGCGCGCGTAGTAGAAATCGACCAGGGCAGCGAAGGCGGTCCGGTCGCCTCGCTTCGCGCGCTGGACGATCGACATGTCGATGGCGCTCATGCCGCGTCCGTTTCGACCACCAATAAGCGTTAGTGACGGCGAGCTGGGCATTGGGTTCGTAACAGCCCGCACATCACGAGCCGGCATCATAAGGAACCTACCGAGAGCCCTCGGCGCCGGCTGCGGCCGCCAAGGGGTTGAGACCTCGAAAAGATAGCCGACGGCTGAACAGTCGATACCACGATTCGGCCCTCGTGCTGTGAGTTCACTTGCACGACGCATAACCCAGTCGTGGGATCGGCCGTCACAACGGCCGGACCACGCCACCTATCAGCCAGCAGCCATCAGTTTAGCTATCAGCCATTGCAGCCATCAGCGCGGTTCCCTGTTCCCGGTTCCCCGTTCCCGGCATGTTTGAAGGCAATAATCCACCTCTCTCCGTGACCACGACAGCTCCAACATCCGCCGGCACATTTGCCGAATACGAGCAGTTCGACGCCCTTGGCCTCGCCGAACTGGTGCGGCGGCGCGACGTGTCGCCGCGAGAGCTCGTGCAGACGGCCATTGAACGCATCGAGACGCGCAACCCGCGCCTCAACGCCGTCATTCACCGTTTGTACGAGGACGCCATGGCTGCCGCAGCGGCTCCGCCCGCTAAGGGACCGTTCGCCGGCGTCCCGTTCCTGCTAAAAGATCTCGTTTCGTGGTATGCCGGGGCGCCAGTGCGAAGCGGCAGCCGCATTCTCGACGGCTTCATCGCACCGCAGGACACCGAGATCGTTCGGCGGTACTGTCGAGCAGGCGTGATCATCCTGGGCAAGACGAACACGCCGGAGTTCGGGCTCACGCCGTTCACGGAACCGGTCCTCTTCGGGCCGACGAGGAATCCGTGGGATCCCACGCGGACGCCTGGAGGTTCGAGTGGCGGCTCCGCGGCGGCGGTCGCATCGGGGATGGTGCCGATGGCGGGGGGCGGCGACGGAGGCGGGTCGATTCGAATTCCGGCGTCCTGCTGCGGTCTCTTCGGCCTGAAGCCCACGCGCGGGCGCACACCCACCGGACCGATCGAGGGAGAGTTGTGGGATGGCGCGGTCGTCGAGCACGTGCTCACGCGGTCGGTACGCGACAGCGCCGCCATGCTCGACGCTATCGCCGGCGAGGAGCCAGGTTCGCCGTACGTCGCGCCGCGGCCGATGCGACCGTTTCTCGAAGAGGTGGGCGCCGATCCGGGCCGACTCCGCATCGCGTACACGGACCGGCCGCTGCTCGGCGACACCATGCACGAGGACTGTCGCGTCGCGCTGCGTGACACGGTGGCGCTCCTCGAGTCGCTCGGCCACACGGTCCTGGAAGCGTCACCGCAACTGGACCGGGAGGAGTTCCTCCACTCGTTTCTGTTGATGGTCTGCGGGCAGGCGGACGCCGACCTGCGCGATGCCGAAGCCGCCACCGGGAAGCGGGCGTCGCCGGCGAACGTGGAGATCGCGACGTGGGCGCTGGCGCTACTGGGTCGCTCTTACAGCGCAGCCGCGATGACGCGCGCGCGGCGGCACCTCGAGCGGACGACGCGCGCGGTCGGTCGGTGGTTCGATGGCCATGAGGTGGACGTGCTGCTCACGCCGACGTTGACGACGCCACCGTTCGAGATCGGTGCGCTGCAGCCACCGCCGCACGAGCTGGCCGCACTGCATGCGCTCGGACGCCTGCGCGCGGGCGGAGTGCTTCGGCTCGCGGGAGCGCTCGACAAGGCAGCGAAGCGGGTGTTCGACTGGATCGCGACTCCGCCGCTGTTCAACATCACTGGCCAGCCCGCGATGTCGGTGCCGCTCGCGTGGAATGCGGCGGGGCTGCCGATCGGGATGCACTTCGCGGGACGATTCGGAGATGAGGCAACACTCTTCCGGCTCGCGGGGCAGCTGGAGGAGGCGAGACCCTGGTTTGCGCGGCGGCCAATGCGTGGCAGCTAACAGCCATCGGCCATCAGCTTACACCCCGCGATGCTTCTCTTGCGAGGACGGGCATCCCGGGGCAGTAAGCTGATGGCTGATGGCCGCTTCTTACGCTGCCTTCTTGGCCTCCGCCGCGGCCACCTTCTCGACCTCGCGCAGCACGCGAAGGGTGTTGCCGCTCCACATTTTCGCGATCTGTTCCTCCGTGTAGCCGCGCCGCACGAGCTCGAGGGTCACGTTGAACGTCTCGCTGGCGTCGCTCCATCCTTCCACGCCGCCGCCGCCGTCGAAGTCGGAACTGATGCCGATATGGTCCACGCCGATGAGCTTCACGGCATAGTCGATGTGGTCGACGAAGTCCTTGACCGTCGCACGCGGGGGCGGCGGGAACTGGCTGTCGACCTGAGCCATCCGGCGCTGGTACTCGGCGCGCTTTTCCGGCGTGAGCGACTGGAGGCCACCTCCGCCACCGCGACCGGCACCGCCGCCGCCACCCCCGCCACCGGCGCCCTGCGCGGGGAGGCCGAACTCGGTGCGCAGCGCGGCGATCGCTTGCTGGCGTTCGGGCGATGGCGGTGGCGCCTGTTTCACGTAGCTCGAAAACGCCACCATCTGGACCACGCCACCGTTCTTCTTCAGCGCGAGCAGCTGCTCATCGTCGAGGTTGCGGCTATGGTTGCACAGCGCGCGCACCGCCGAATGCGACGCGATGATCGGCGCCTTCGTGAGGGCGATCGTCTGCATCATCGACTGCTTCGACGGATGCGAGATGTCGATCATGATGCCGACGCGATTGAGCTCGGCGATGGCCTGCCTGCCTAACGGCGACAGGCCGTTGTGCATCCACCCTTCCCGCTCCCCCGTGTTGGAGTCGGAGAACTGGCTGTGGCCGTTGTGGGAGAGGGACATGTAGCGCGCGCCCTGCTCGTGGAACTTCTTGATGTTCGTCAGGTCGGTGCCGAGGCCGTACGCGTTCTCGACCCCCATCAACGCGACCTTCTTTCCCTTGGCCGCGATCTTCGCGACGTCATCGGCGCGGTAAGCGATCTCGATCTTGTCCGGCGCCAGCTCTTTCGCCAGGCGATGTACGGCCGCGAACTTCTCCATGTCCGCTTCGTACGCGCGCTGATAGCCCTCGCCGGTAAGGGGGCCCTGCCCCACGTAGATGCTGAAGAACACGGCGTCGAGCCCACCTTCCTGCATCTTCGGGACGTTGACCTGCGTGTCGAGCCGGTCCGTGTAGTTCGGCCGCTGGGCTGTGAAGTTCGACGGGCTGATGTCCACATGCGTGTCGAGCGCGATGACGCGATCGTGGATTGCGCGCGCTCTCGCCTCGAGCGCGGGATCGACCGCGCGCTGTGCGCCAGCGGCCGTCCAGGCCAGTGACGCGACAACTGTCGCCGTGGCCAGCGACCTCAGACTACCATGGGGCATGTTGATCCTCGTTGATAACGGTGAATCACTCCGACTCTTTACGCGCGTCGTCCTCCGCGCGCTGGGCAGCCTCGACGAGCACCGCCCCGAGCGTCGCAGCGTCCCGTGGATATTTTCGCGCGAGACGCCGCCAGATGGCCCGCGTGGCGAGCCACGTTCCCCCGCCAGCCCAGCCGAGTGAAACGAGAACCGCCGCGGCCGTGGCCAGCGGTCCCCACTGGGCGGCGACGGGCACCAACGAGGTACCGATCGCCGCGGCAGCACCGATCCCACCAAGTAACGTCGTCGTCGCGGTTACCGTGGCCGCATCGGTCCGAGTCAGCATGACCGTGATCTTCGTGCGGCCCTGTCGCGGCGGAGAAACGCCCATCCGCGTCAGTTACGAGCCCTTCCTGGCGCTCCGCGGCCCGCCGGAGGATCTCGACCAACTGCTGCTCAGTGTAGCGTTCGCCGGCACGCGGCGGGGCCGACTCGCTCGAGCGAGTCACGGGCGGGGACGGACGCACCATGTCGGCCCCCGGGGCGCCTAACGCGCGCGCGCCGTCGCGACCGCGTCCGACACGGCGACGCATGCTGGCCCGTGCTCGCCGCAGTACCACCCATGCCGGTCGTGGTAGACCTGATGCACGGTCGCGGCGCCGCCGTATCGGACGCGGTACAGCCCGGACACGCGGGTCGCCGGACCGATGGCGGTGCGCGGGTCGAGCGCCTCGACCTCGCCAGTCACCGGGAACATGTCCAGCTGTGCGGCCTTCTCGATCAACGTCTCGCTCCTGCGCCCCCACGGGTACACACCGATCGCTCGCGAGCGACGGGGAAACGCGGTCGCGAGCTGTCCCGCGAGAAGGTAGGGGCTGCAGCGATGCCGCTCAAGCGCGACTCCAGACTGGCCGCTCTCGACAATCATTTGCCGCGCGGTCACGTTCCGTGCAGGTACGGGTTCGCCAGGAGATTCCTTCTTGAGACCCACTCATGCCCGAGACCGAAGCCGTCGCTCAGTGGACCGAGGCGCTGATTCGCCTGCTCGCCGCCATGCTCGCCGGGGCTGCCATCGGGTTCAACCGGGAGCTCACGCAGAAACCAGCCGGGCTCCGGACACACGCCCTCGTTTCACTCGGCTCAGCACTCGCGGTGCTGACGGCGGCCGTCCTCGGCCCCGCCGACGAACGCATCCACGCTGACGCGACGGCGCGCGTGATTCAGGGCGTCGTCGCCGGCATTGGGTTCATCGGTGGCGGCGTGATCCTCCACGCGGAGGGACGACACGTCGTCGGGCTGACCACCGCCGCGACCATCTGGGTTGCCGCCGCACTCGGCGTCGCGTGCGCTGTCGGACACTGGGCAATCGCGGGGACCGCGGTCGCGATCACGCTGTTCGTGCTCGTCGTCGGCCAGTGGGTGGAGAACAAGATCGGGACGCTCCGAAACGACAACCATGGGTCTCCCGGCCCGGCGTCACCGAACACAGACCGCGACCCGCCGCGGTAAGGCAGTCGTAACGTCGGCGTGCGCCAGTCCTCGCCGGTGATGCAGACCAGCGCGGCGAAGTTCACGCAATGGGGCTGGCCGCTCCTCGTCCTCGTCGTCTTTCTCGGCGCCAATCACCCCCTGTGGCGCGGGCGCGCCGTGGCCGTCTGGGACGCTGGTACGCAAGCGTTTCCGTATTTCGTTCTCGTCGCCGACCACGCACGCGCCGGCCAGCTCGTGCAGTGGGACCCGTGGACCGGGGCGGGACTTCCGCTGGGCGGCGAGCCACAGCTCGGCGCGTATTCGCCGATCGTTGTCGCGCTTGGGTTCCTGTTCGGCGGACACTCGGCGACGTTCATCGCGTACTGGCTGCTGTCGTGGGCGCTAGGGGCCGCTGGTGTGATCGCACTCGGGCGCCACCTCAGCGCGCCACCCTGGGGCGCGTGTGCGGTTGCGCTCGGGTTCCTGTTCTGCGGCGTGTATACCGGGAACGCCGAGCACCTGTCGTGGGTGGTGTCCTTTTCGTTTCTGCCCTTGGTCCTCTGGCGCCTCGACGTCGCCCTCATGACGCGGTCGCCGCGCGCGGCAGTGCATGCGGGCGCACTCTGGGGCCTCGGCGCGCTCGCGGGCCATCCGGCGATCATAATGCTCGGCGCCGGCTACGCGGCACTATGGACGCTCGGGCGACTGCTATTCGATAACGCACGGCAGGGCCACGGCGTGCCTAACGCCGGTCCGACAGTGGGAGGACAGTCGGACGGCGTGCGTCGGACAGGCCGATCGCTCTCCGCGACGTTTGCTCTGCGCACCCTCATGGTCATGGGCGCCGTGGGTGTTGTCGTGCTCTCGCCAACGTACGTGGCTACCTTCCGCGACGGTGCGGGTGTTCACTCGCGTACCGGGCCATTGCCCAAGCGGGAAGCGCTCGTGAACGAGCTCCCGCCGGGGGCCCTCGTGACAGTCGCGAGCGCATACCCGTTGCGCGCGAAGGCCGAACACCAACAGAACCTCTGGCCCCAGTCGGACGTGTCGATGGTGAGCGTGTACGCCGGGGTGCTCATCCCAGTCCTCGCGATCATCGCACTCGTCGCGCGCGCACGCGAGCGCTGGCGATGGTGGATCGCCGTGATCGGCCTGCTGAGCCTCGTGTGCGCCATGGGGCAAACGCTGCCACTCCACGGCTGGCTGTACGACGCATTTTATCCCGTCCGCTTCTTCCGACACTCGTCGGTGTTCCGCTTGTTCTACCTCCTGTCGCTGACCGTTCTGGCCCTGCTCGGCACCCGCGAGGTTGCGCTCGCGCTCGAGGCACAGGATTTCCGCCTCCAGCGTCGGTTTGCGCTGGTCGCGTTCGCGAGTGCCATCGCGGCGACGGTGGGCTACGCGCTCTTCCTCGTTGGTATCCGCGACCTGCCTACGCACCGGCTCGCACCGGCATTGATCGCCACGTGGCTCGGGCCGATCGCCATCGGAGTCCTCCTGTGGGAGCGACGCGCTCGGTTGCATCACGTGGCCGTGCTACTCATGGCGGTGGCCGTCGCCGATGCGCTCGTTGCGAGCGTGGTGTCGCGCCCCACCATGATGAACGCTGGCTACGAGGTCGTGCGATGGAAGGAGCTCGATCGCCTGCACCGTGAGTCGCTCGATCTCACCCCCCACGGGCTCCGACGAGTCGCTGCGTCATGCAAGGGCTGGGATCCGACACGCTGGTGCGACGTGAACGACCAGATGATCACGAAGGTGCCCGTGCTGCACGGCGACTTGCCGTTCAACAATTCCGTCTACACGCTGTTCCTCAACGACAGCCTGCTGCGCGCGATCAGCATCGGGGACGACCGCCTCTGGTTCTCATCGGCCGTCGCCGAGGTACCACGAACCGACTCTGCCGTCGCCGCGTTCGTACGGCGTACTCACGTCGCTGGCGGACCACCGCTCCTGGTCCATCGGGCCGCGGACATGGGCAGGCCAGCATTACCGGGCGATGATCGAGGCACGGACTCGGGCGCCGTGGCGCGCATCAGCACGCTCCCAGCGGCGCGGCGCATTGCGACTCAGGTACTCGCCTACGTGCCTAACGAGCTCACCCTCGCCGTTGCGGCCCCGCGACCCGGTTGGCTGCTCGTCACCGATCGGTGGGCGCCACGTTGGCGCGTGAGCGTCAATGAGCGCCCGGTAGAGCTGTTCGGAGGGGAGTTCGTCTACCGCGCGGTACAGGTTCCGGCAGGCCTCAGCATCGTGCGCTTCACGTACCACCCAAGCGCTTTCCCGTTCCTCGTGCTCGCGAGCTGGGGGACGCTCGCGCTCGTGCTGTTCGGTGTCGTCCGCCGTCGCCGGCCGATGCGACCGGCTGCCGAGAAGGTTCCCGTCAGTGCGGGCGAACCGGCCGATCGTCCGGGGGCGCGAAGTGACTGAGGAACGTCCGCTCGGCAGGCGTTAGGCTGTCGATCCCCTTCGCTCCGATCTTGTCGAGGATGCGATCGACCTCGGCGCGATTCACCTCGTGGATCGACTTCGTGTCGATGTGGCGCCAGTTGCCGACCTCCACCTTCTTCACGGGCTTCTCCAGCTTCGTCTTCCACTGCCGCGCCGGGGAACGTCGCTCCATCCAGATCAGGTAGAGCCACGCGCCAAGGTAGCCGCCGAGATGCGCGAAGTGCGCGACGCCGCCGCCCCCACCGGCAAAGCCGCCGTAGAGCGCCAACGCCGTCGTGATGAGCACCAGGAGCCACGCTTCGACGGGCAGCACACCCCAGATGTAGATGCGCTCCCGCGGCCAGTACTTCGCAAACGCGAGCTGTACGCCGAAGACTGCCCCCGATGCCCCGACGATGCTGCCGCCCTGGTTGAACACGATGGAGAGCAATCCACCCGTGATCCCGCTAACGAGGTACAGGCGGATGAAGTTCGCGCTCCCCAGTCGCTCCTCGACCCTCGGGCCGAAGAAAAACAGGGCGATCATGTTGAACAGGATGTGCGTGAACGACCGCTCGTGGTGCACGAACATGTACGTCACGATCCCCCACGGGCGGACGAGCGCGTACGAGGGGTAAAAGGCCAGCAGCTCCGTGAGACCGGGCACGGTGAGCTGCAGGAAGAACACACCAACGTTCGCGATGAGGAGGCGCTTGACCCAGGGCGTCATGCGCGAAAACTAGCCAACGGACGGCTGAGGCATCAATCGAGGCCCGAAAAGACAGAACCCTGTCATTTGGCCGGTGTCATCCCGCGCGAGCGCCAGGTCGCCCCCTGTCATCTCGAGCGAGCCGGGTGCCCGCCGAAGGCGGGCAGATGAGTCGAGGGACCTACTGTACGGACCTGGTGGCCAGGCGGGCCACCAAGGCCGCAGCCTAAATCCCTCGACTCGGTGGCTTCGCAGCTCGCTCGGGATGACACGGGCGCCAACGGCGCCCCTGTGTCAGTTGCCGAGCGTGCGGCCCCCAGTGACCTGCTTGAGCATCGTGCCCGACGGAAGCTGGCTGTTCGGATCCTCCACCTGATTCACAATCGCCATCTCAGCGAGGGGGATTGTCGACGGATAGCGCTGCGCAAACTGCGACAGCGACATCGGCTGTGGCAGGCTTACGACGTCGACCGTGTTCGGCTGCACGTTGAGAACTCGCGCATCCGTCACCGGCGCGAACGTGCCGAGTGAGCCGCGGAAGACGTCGCCGTACGCCGCGAAGCGCTGGGCGGGTGAATACCCGAGCACCTGGTACGTCCTGCCGTTGTAGGTGAAGAACGCTGCCAATCCCTGAATGACACCCTGTTCCGTCTGCGCCTGGAACGAGCTCGCGACCGCCGGGATGCCGTTCACGGTTTGCGTGGAGGCCTGGCCAGCCTCGATTCCCTGCTGACCGAGGAACGCACGAGCCGCCGCTTCCGGCGAGTTGCCCTGGGCCAGCGTCAGCTGGATGATCGCATCCTGCTGCGGGCTCATGGCGACGACGGCCTGCGTCAGGTTCTGCCCCTTCCAGCCGTTCGGGAACGTGATCTGGAAGCGAAGATCCGGATGATAGAACGTCGAGCCCTGGAAGAAGCCGTTGCGGGGATTCGCGCCGTACACTAGGCCGTCGACCCGCTGGAGGAACTCTCGCTCGCTCGTCCGCAGATTCGTGAGCTGGCCGGGCTGCAGCTGCGCGACCTTCGCGCTGATGGTTTGGATACGCTCCGCCTCGCCCGGGTGGGTTGCCAGCCACGTCGGTAGCGGGCTCTGCTTGCTCGCCTCGCCCAGACGCTGCAGCGAACGGAACACGTCATCCATCTCCCGGACATCGTACCCCTGATCGAGCGCGTAGCGGAACCCGAGGTCGTCTGCTTGACGCTCGTCGTCGCGGCCGTACTTCAAGAACAGCAACCCGAGACCCTGCGCGGCGATCTCACCATATTGGGCCACCGTCGGCGACAGGATCGCCCCGATCCCGAGGCCGAGCTGCGCGAGCTGCTGCTGGCTCATCTGGGTGACCGAGTGCTTTGCAGTCACGTGGCCGATCTCATGGCCGAGCACCGAGGCCAGCTCGGCCTCGTTGTTCATCAGGTCGAGCAGGCCGCGAGTAACGAAGATGAACCCGCCGGGCAGCGCGAACGCGTTCGGTGTCGGATCATCGACAACCCTGAAGCTCCACGGGAGGTTCGGACGCTCCGACTTCGCGGCGAGCGATACCCCTACCTGCTGCACGTAGTTCTGCAGGGCCTGGTTATTGACGAGCCCGATTTCCTGGACGACCTGCTGCGCTCCCTGTTGCCCGATCTGGATCTCTTGATCCTGGGAGATCAGCGAGATCTCGCTCTTGCCGGTGACGGGGTTGGTCGCGCAAGCGGCCAACAGCAGAGCCAGCGATACTGAACCTACGGCGGGGCGGATACTTACGGTGAACGGTCGCATGACGGGCTCCTGGGATTCGACAGGTGATGCCAGGGAGTCTTTCAACTGTCGTGCTAGCGGACGGCCCCGGGCGGCATATGCCGCCCGGGGCCGTCCAGTCGAAAGTCGGGAGCCGTCAGCCCTTCCAACGTGCGTCTACTGGTACTGAATGTAGAGCGGCTTCGGGAAGATCTTCAGGACCTGCTCCGGGGTCATGAGCGGGTTGCCCTTCTTCGTGTCGTTCTTATAGAAGAGCTTGAAGCCCGTGTACTGCACGGGGTGCAGGTAGATGTAGTCATGGTAGGAGTCGAGTTTCATCCACGGCGGGCCCCAGCCGTCCATGTGCATCACAATCTGCACTCGCGGGTCGAGCCGGATGTTCTTCGTGTTCGTGACCATCGGCCGCGTGAACCGGTGCACGACGAGAACCTTCGGCGGCAGGTTCTTCGACTCGACCAGGTCCGAGAGGAAGCGCGACGCGTAGTTGATGTCCACGGCGTCGTACGAGCCAATCCGCGAGCCGGGCTTGTGCTTCCCTTTCATCGAGAACTCGGGATCGATCCCGAGGTGGACGTTCGGCCGCTCGAGGAACCTGGAAAGACGGGGCAGTTCGGCCTGCAGGGTGCTGTGCGCCACCTGGATATCCAGAAAGAGGAGCGCGTTCCGCTTCAGGGCCCAGCCGTACACGCGCTCGATGAGCGAGTCGCTCATCCGCGTCCGCCACATGCCGTCCCGGCCCGCACTGCCCTGCGCCACAACAGCGATCAGGTGAAGCGCGGGTTGCACAGGCGTGGTTGGATCGGCTTTCTCCCAGCGAGCGACCTCACGGTCGAGTCGCGCGAGCATCTCGTCAGGCGGGATCTCGCCCAGGATGCCCATGCGCTTCGACAGCGGGTTGCCGTAGTACGCGACAATGCGCTTGGCCGGGAGAATCGACCCCGACAGCGGCGCCGGTCCTTTCACCGGCCACAGACTCGCGGCTTCCGCACTATCCACTGCGTAGCCGTTGCGGCCGCCAGACCAGGTTTTTTGCGGCGGCTTCGGCGTGGCGACCTTCGCGCTTCCGACCCGCGCGGACTTCGCCTTCGTGGTCTTCGGCCGGGAGGGTGACCCTAACGAGTCAGCCGCCGCGTCGGGTTTCGAGGTGCTGTTCGAAGCGGTGGGTGGCGACTGGGCGCTCAGGGGCGTCGCGACCAACACGGACGCCAGGAGAAGCGAAGCGATCAACGGCTGCACTACAGACTCGGCGTGAGGGAAACGGGTTGCTGGGCAATGCTCAACGGAGCCGCGCAACATTCCGCGGAGGTTAGCCACACGACCCCTGTTGACGAATACCCCTCTCCGCACGGCACGAGCCATTGCCAGGCCCTGCGTCGGGGCGATGGGGTCGGAATCCGTTGAAGCGCCGCTGGAGTCCGAGCCGATTGTGGATGTGAGGGTTTCAACGGAGTCTGGCGCAAGTCTGACCCTTTGACGCCGACCTCGAACAGGCGACTGGCGCGACCTCGGTAAGCACATGACTATTCGAGTTCGCACCTGTCGAACAAGCTGACATCTATGCGCCTCGGCCGTGTCGCCGCTGTGACCGCTAGCCTTGCTCTCGTCGGCGCCCTCATCGGAGGGGTCATCGGGGGCACGTTGCTGACGGTGTGGTTGCTGGCCATCGGCTCCCGGAGCGATCTCGTCGGAGGCGGCCTTCTCTGGACGCTGTCCAGTGCAGCGCTCGGCGCCGTGCTCGCGCCAACGACCGCATGGCTGTTTCTGCGCCGAGTGACGCTGGGACGGGCCATCGCGCACACGACTGTGGGAACCGCCATCGGCGCCGCGATCGGCCTGCTGATCGAGACGGTCGTTCTGAAGCGTCCGACGGTTCAGCTCGGTGTGGTCGGCGCGCTCCTAGGTTTCTTCGTCGCCGCAGTTCGGCTTCGCATCATCACGCGGCGCTCGGGCGTTGAACAGAGAGTGAGCGCGAATGGGGCGTAGCTCCACAGCGTCAGCTCCGCTCGACACACTCGGAAATGTTCGTCGATTCATTCTGGCGCTGTTCGCCATCGGAGTCGTCGGGACCGCGGCCGACCTCCTCTTGACCGGTCACGTCGAAGACGCGTGGCAGCTCGCGCCACTGTTGCTGCTTGCGGCCTCGGCGCTGATCGTCGCGTGGTACCTCGCCGGCAGAAGACGAGCGAGCCTCCGGGCGCATCAGATTCTCATGGCGCTGTTCGTGGCCAGCGGCTTCGTTGGAACATTCTTCCACCTTCGGGCAAACATCGAGTTCGAGACGGAGATGTATCCGGGGCTTTCCGGCTTCGAGCTCTACTGGAAGGCGATTCAGGGCGCATCTCCCCCGTCGCTCGCCCCTGGCGCCATGATCGCGCTGGGGTTGCTCGGCCTCATCTACGCGTACCGTCACCCGTCACTCGATACCAACTCCCCAAGAGTTCCGGAGCAACATCATGAACCTTCGTGCTAGGATCAGCGCCGCGATGGCCGTCGGCGCCGTGGTCGCCGCGTCGTCGGGCTTCGCGCAGGTGGGCAAGAACACCAGCGGCGTACTCGACCCGAACATCGCGACCGAGCAGCAGCTGGTCGCGTTGCCCGGCATGAACGCGACGATCGTAAAGTCGATCATCGACCAGCGGCCGTTCCTGTCGATGCTCGCACTGGATTCGCTGCTCGGAAAGTCGCTGAGCCGGGAGCAGCGCACGGCGCTGTACCCGAAGGTGTTCATTGCGATCAACCTCAACACTGCCCCGCGTGCCGAGATCATGCTCGTGCCGGGCGTCGGCAATCGCATGGCGCACGAGTTCGAGGAGTACCGCCCCTACAAGGGCGGCCTCGCCCAATTCCGGAAGGAGATCGGGAAATACGTGACCGCTGAGGAGGTCGCGAGGTTCGAGCAGTACGTGTTCGTGCCGGTGAACCTGAATACGGCGAGCGACGCCGACATCCTGTCGATTCCGGGAGTCGGCCAGCGAATGCTCCGGGAGTTCAAGGAATACCGGCCGTATCGCAACATCGAGCAGTTCCGGAAGGAGATCGGGAAGTACGTGAATGCCAAGGAAGTCGCCCGACTGGAGCGGTACGTAACACTCGAGTAGGGCGTCGATCGAGGCAGGGCCCGGTCGTCCCATCGTGATTGACACCACCGTCCCCGGACCTACCTTCGACCCATGACTGGACCGGCTGGTCTAAGCGCGGACGACACCGTTCACGCCACCAAGCGTCGACTCCTCGACGCAGGGCTCGCGACGCTCCTGGAGCGTGGCTACAACGCCACGGGGATTCAGGACCTGCTCGTTGCGACGAGCGTCCCGAAGGGGTCGTTCTACCACCATTTCGTCAGCAAAGAGGACTTCGCGCTCCAGGTGGTGGATCGGTACGTCGCCGAGCTCCACGGGCTTCTCGACGAGGCGCTCGGCGACACCGAAAGGCCACCCATCGAGCGGGTTCGCATGTACTTCGAGCGGCTGCGCGCGCTGTACGAGAGCCAGCGTTACCTCGGGTCGCTCCTCGGGCTGCTCGGCCAGGAGCTCGCGGCGGTGAACACGGCGTTCCGCCGTCGGATCGACGGTGCGTTCGATGGGCTCGCCCGCCGCATTGCCGACACGCTCGAGGAAGCCCGACGCCGAGGCGATTTGCCGGCGGAGTCCGATCCGCAGCAGATGGCGAACATGATCCTCGACTACTGGGAGGGGGCCGCGCAGCGTTCGCGCGTCGTTCGCGGCCCGGCTCCGCTGCAGGCGGTGCTCGAGTTCTCCTTTCGGGCGGCGCTGACTGCCTAACGGCGTTACCAGGCTCAGTTCCAGTTTTCAGTCATCAGTTTTCAGTATTCAGTCAGAACATCCTCCGCGACGGTTCGCGGCGATCAATGGGGTCAGACCCCATTGCGGTTTTCAATAGGGTCAGACCCCCACTGATTCCGCCGTTTCGCGGTGTTCGGACTGATTACTGATGACTGAAAAACCGAATACTGAAACTGGCTAGCGAGGCTGGACGCCGAGAGCGACCATCAACCGGCGCGCACGCTCCGGAGCCGGGCCAGGCGAGTGCGGCGCGGTACCATCCGGCACGGGCTCGATATCGAGTGCGATGAAGGTGGGCCCAGGCGAGTCGATCATCCGACTCACCTCCCGAGTCCAAGCCTCCGTGCTCCCGCAACGATGCACCGAGTCGAACCCGGTCGCGCTCGCGATGGCCGAGAAGTCCACCGACCGCCCACCGCCCCATGCGCCGGCGGTGGGCTGAAGCCCCGTGACCTCGTACACACCGTTGTCGAACAGGATGACGACGATGTTTTGTACGCCCGCCGCGACGATCGACGCGAGCGAGCCGAGGTTCATGAGGAGTGACCCGTCGCCCATGCAGACGATGACGCGCTTGTCAGGGCGCGCGAGGGCGAGGCCGAGGCCGATGGACGTCCCATGCCCCATGGCCGACGGCACGAGGACGACGTCGAATGGGTGAGGGTCGCCGAGCCGCATCCACTCTCGCGCCGACCCCATCGTGGTGATGACGATGTCATCATCGTGGCGGGCCGTGTGGAGTGCGCGGAGTGCGTCCACGAGCTGGATCCGCGGCATCCGATCGCCCGGCGCGTTCATTCGGCGATGAGGGCCGCGCCAGGCCGTCCCGCATCGCGACAGGCCACGAAGTGCTCGCGGATGACACCGATTTGGGAGGGCTCCGTCACTAGACGGTAGTCGATGCGCCACGCGTCGAGGACGGGCTCGGTGAAGACGAGGCACGTGTCGCCTGGCAGCTTCGCCTGATCGCGGTAGCTTCGGTAGCCGATGATCGAGAAGATCGGCAGCTTCCAATCGTGCAGCGCGTTGCGGAGTGCGTCACCCGACTCGAAGAGGCCCGTGCACTGGATCATCACGAGCGGCGTGGCGCCGCCGAGGTAGAGTCCAGCGGCCACTTGCCATGCCTCTCCTTCGCGGCAGACGCGAACGAGACGGATGCGGTCCGAGCGCTCGATCGCCGGTTCCCAGCGGCCTAGCGTGCTGTCGGGCACGGTGACGACGTGTGTGACGCCAAGCTCCGATAGGAGCGAGGCAACCTGATCGCCTGAGAACACTTCGGGTCGGGGCTGCGTAAAGGAGCAGGAGCGAGAGACCAATCTAACGTCGAATGATCACAGTGCCGGTGATGAGCTCGCGCGCATTGTTCGTGGCGCTTGCGTGCTGCGTCGTTTCAGGCGCGTCGCTCGCGCAACGAGCGCCTTCCTACGAGGTGTACGCGGTGCGATACGCGACGATTCCCGGGTTTCCGGTGCGAAACCTCGTGACGGGCGCAGACACCGCTCGCCGGGTCGACATCGCGATGGCGGTATGGCTCGCCCGCGGTGGTGGGCGCGTGGTCCTCGTGGACGCGGGCTTCTACCGACCGAAGTTCGTCGAGCGGTGGAAGCCCGTCGACTTCGTCAAGCCATCCGATGCGCTGTCGCGCTTGGGCGTCCGACCCGAGGACGTCACGGATATCATCATCTCGCATGTGCACTGGGATCACGCGGACGGGGCGGATCTCTTTCCCAACGCGCGCGTGTGGATCCAGCAGGACGAGTATGAGCACCATGTGGGTCCGGCGGGTGAGGTTCGCGATCGAGCGATCGATGCCGACGTCGCACGCATGTTCGCGGCGATCAAGGCGCAGGGACGCCTCCGCGAGGTCACCGGTGATTCGACGGAGATTCTGCCGGGCATTACCGTCTATACGGGCGGAAAGCATACGTACCAGTCGCAGTACGCGACCGTCCGGACGGAGGCCGGAACGGTCGTCATCGCGTCCGACAACGCGTACCTCTACGAGAACCTCGATCGGCGCCGGCCAATTGCGCAGACGCTCGACTCGCTCTCGAACCTGCGGGCGCAGGCGCGCATGGGGATGCTCGCATCTGCCCCGCGCCTCATCGTCCCAGGCCACGATCCCGCCGTCTTCGCGCGCTTTACCACACCGGGCAACGGTGTGGCCCGCATTCACTAGCTCACTCGTTTCAAGGGGTCAGAGTTGTTGAAACGCGATGCATCTCATTTCAACAACTCTGACCCCTTGAAAACAACAGCTGTTCGCCCAATGCATCGTTTGCCCTCGATGAAGAGCATGCTCGTCGCCGCCGCGATCGTGACCGCGGCCTGTTCGCGTAACGCCGCGCCACCAGCCGCGCCGACGCTCGCGCCCGACCTCGGTCGTCGGTTCGTCGGCGAGCGCGGAATCGTGACGTCGGCGCATCCGCTGGCGTCGGACGCAGGGGTGGAGATCCTGCGGCGCGGCGGCAACGCGATTGACGCCGCGGTCGCAACCGCGTTCGCCGTGGGAGTAGTCGAGCCGGAGATGTCCGGTGTGGGCGGCGGTGGCGCGATGCTCGTCTGGCGACAGCGTGAGCGCCGCGCCGACCTCGTGGATTTCTATCCCGCGCAGCCGGTCGGGTCGTTCCGCCGCGTTCGCGCCACGAGCGCCGATTCGGCCGCACCGCTCCGCGTCGTGGGCGTCCCGGGTAACGTCGCCGGGCTCCTCGAGGCCCACGCACGGTTCGGGCGGCTCCCACGCGACGTGGTAATGGCGCCGGCCATTCGCATCGCGGAGCAGGGGTTCCCCCTCTACCAGGTGCTGGCGGAGATGGTGCAGCGCGATTCCGCACGCCTAACGCGGGACGCCATTGCGCGCGGCATATACTGGCCCGGGGGGGTGGGCCTCGGCGTCGGTGACCGGGTGAAGAATGCGGTGCTGGCCGCGACGCTTCGGCGCGTGGCCGATGAGGGGCGTAAAGGATTCTACGAGGGGGAGACCGCACGCCAGCTCGTCGCGCGCATGAACGCTGGTGGACACCCGGTGACGCTCGAGGATCTCGCGGCGTACGCGCCGACGTGGCGACGACCGTTGTGCAGCTCGTATCGCGGGCGCGCCGTGCTGTCGGCGCCGCCGCCGCAGGGCGGGATGCAGCTGTTGCAGTCGCTCAAGCTCCTCGAGCCGTTCGACCTCCGTACCCTCGGCCTGCCGACGCGCTCGGCGGAGGCGTTCGATGTGTTCGTCTCGGCGATGCGTGCTGGTCAGCAGATGGGCCGGCTCAACGACGATCCGCGGTGGGTCGCCATCCCGGCGCGCGGCGTCGTCTCGTCGGGCTACGCCGAGCGGTGGCGCGGAACGATTGGCGCGAAGCGTCCGGTGGATTCCCTGCCCAGCCCCGACCCGATCCCGTTCGACGGCGACGTTGCAGCGGAATGCCGCCCGTGGGAGCCATTCGGCGGGACGCGTTCGGTGGTCACCGATGGCGCGCAGCCTAACGACGCCGGCGGGGAGACGACGCACATCTCCGTGGTCGATGCCGACGGCAACGCGGTGGCGGTGACCGTCACGAACAGCTCCGTGTTCGGCTCAGGCGTGGCGGTCGCCGGGTTCTTCCTGAACGATTCGGGGATCCGGTTCTTCCGGGCCGATGATCTCGACCGTGCCGGCGGGCCGGCATGGCGTACGCGGCAGTCGACGATCGCGCCGACGATCGTGCTCGACCGTGGTCGCGCGGCGCTGGTGGTGGGTTCGCCTGGTGGCGGACGGATTCCGCTCGCGATGATGCAGACGATGGCATACGTGCTCGACTACAAGCTCGATCCGCTGGAGGCGCTGCGCATGTCGCGCATCTACCCGCAGCGGGTGGGCCGGCGGGTGGAGCTCGAGGGCGCATTCGATCCCGCGGCGCTCGAGCAGGTGCGGGCGATGGGGTATCTGCCGACGGCGCAGTCGTTCGGGTATGCGCGGCTCTATCTCATCGTGCGCGATGGGAAGCGGTGGGTCGGCGCGGCCGATCCGAGGCATGATGGACAAGTCAGAGGTTATTAGTTGAGAATCGTTGAAGAGCACTGTGTGCTGTGAGCTGGAACTGGTTGACGCGAACAGCGTCCAACTGCGCTGCAGGTAACACCCTCGGGACGCCACGGTGCGTGTCCGGGAGCAGCGCGCGGCGTCAGCGGGCAGCGGTAGCGAGCAGCTTGCAGCGCCGGCGAGCAGCTTGCAGCGCCCAGCAGCCAGCCGCGAGCGCCGTCACTCGCAGCAGTGCCAGCTCACAGCAAATGGCGTTGTTCGCGGTTTCGTCAGCAACCCCAGCCGCGTTAGGCGGCTCACGCAACACCACAGACCACGGAGACACGCATGCCAGCGTTTGACGCTCGGCGGTCCACGCGCGCTTCGGCGCGCCGTCCACGGGTCGGACCGCTCACCGCCGCCCTCGTGGCGCTCGGCAGCATGGACGTCACGACGATCAGGGCCCAAGCTCCGGCAGACGCCACCCGGCGGGCGACGATCAACGTCTCGAACGACCCGCTGCTCGCGCCGTTCCGGTTCCGCAATATCGGCCCCGCCAGCATGGGTGGGCGCATCGATGACATCGAAGTGTCGGCGAGCAACCCGAACATCGTTTACGTCGGATATGCGGTGGGCGGTCTGTGGAAGTCCGAGGACAACGCCACGACGTTCCAGCCGGTGTTCGACACGTATGGCAGCGCGTCCATCGGGGACATCGCGATTCATCCGACCAACTCCGACATCGTCTACGTCGGCACGGGCGAGGCGAACAACCGGCAGACGTCGTCGTTCGGCGACGGGATGTACAAGTCCACCGACGGCGGAAAGACATTCACGCACATCGGGCTTCGCGAGACGCAGACGATCGCGCGCGTGGTGATCGATCCGCGCAATCCCGACGTGGTGTACGTCGCCGCGACGGGCCACCTCTTCGGCCCGAACGAGGAGCGCGGGATCTACAAGACGACCGATGGCGGGCGCACGTGGAACAAGGTGAAGTACGTGGACGAGAACACGGGCTTCACCGACCTGGCGATGGATCCGTCGAACAACAACATCCTGTACGCGGCGAGCTATCAGCGGCGCCGCCTCGGATGCTGCTTCAGCGGTGGCGGGCCGGGGAGCGCCCTGTGGAAGACTGAGGACGCCGGGCGCACGTGGACGAAGCTCGAAGGGAACGGTCTGCCACCCGGCACGTATGGACGCATCGCACTCGACGTGTCGCGCTCCAACCCTAACGTGGTGTACGCGCAGATGGAGGCGGGCGCGAGCAACACGGTCACGGTCGCGGGTGCCGCGCCGACGGCGGCTGGTGAGGCGACGCCCGGCGCTCCGGCGGGTCCTCCGGTAGCTCCGGGCAACCCGCCGGGCGGTCAACCCGGCGCACAGCCGGGCGGCGCGGGTGGACCGGGGGGCGGCGGGGGTGGCGGCGGTGGTGGTGGCTTCAATTGGTGCAACAACGGTGGTCCTGCACGTGGATTCCCAGCGCCTGGCGGGCAGGGCGGCGGCCCCGGTGGCGGCCAGGCGGCTGCAACGGCGCCGACGCGGACGCCGCCGACGCTCGATCCCGCGCGTGGCGGCATCTTCCGTTCGACCGACAAGGGGCGGACGTGGACGCACTTGAGCAACTGCAACGCGCGGCCCATGTACTTCAGTCAGCTCCGCGTCGACCCGTCGAACGAGAACGTCATCTACGTTGCTGGCCTTCCAGTGGCGAAGTCGCTCGATGGCGGCAAGACGTTCGCGACGCTCGATGACGCCGGAGGGCACGCTTCGCCCGGTCACGTCGACCAGCACGCGATCTGGATCGACCCGAAGAACCCGCACCATCTCATCATCGGCAACGACGGCGGGATCAACGTCAGCTGGAACCAGGGCAAGTCGTGGGACTTCATCAACACGATGTCGACGTCGCTCGCGTACGTCGTGACTGCCGACATGCGACGCCCGTACTTCGTCTACATCGGGTTGCAGGACAACGGGAGCTGGGGAGGGCCGAGCTCGACACGCTCGCGGCTCGGCGTGATGAACTCCGACTGGTTCCGCGTCGGCGGCGGTGACGGCTTCTACACCGCGGTCGATCCCACGGATTACACCGTCGTCTACAGCGAATCGCAGAACGGCAACACGAACCGGTACGACTTGCGCACGGGGCGCGTGCAGAGCATTCGGCCGCGCGCGCCGGCGCGTCCCGGGGCGCAACCAGCCGGTGGTGGTGGAGGCGGCGGTGGTGGTGGCGGCGGCGGGGGAGGAGGCGGCGGCGGGCCACCTAACGTGACCAACGCTCAGGCGGGCGACCTGTACCGCTTCAACTGGAACACGCCGTTCCTGCTGTCGCCGCACAACCCGAGCACGGTGTGGCTCGGCGGCAACCGGCTGTTCAAGTCGACGGACCGCGGCAACACATGGACGGCCAGTGCCGACCTCACGAAGCAGATCGATCGCTCGAAGATCGAGATCATGGGCGTGCCGGGCGATCGCACCATGCTGTCGAAACACGATGGGGTGACGGCGTTCAGTACCATCACCGCGCTGGACGAGTCACCGCTCACAGCCGGCGTCGTGTGGGTTGGAACAGACGACGGGAACCTGCAGATCACGCGCGACGGTGGCGGGACGTTCACGGAGGTCGGCAAGAACCTGCCGGGGCTGCCGCGCAACCACATGCACTGGATCTCGCGGATCGATGCGTCGCATTTCGATCCGGCGACGGCGTATGTGGCGGTGGACGGTCACCGGAGCGATGATCTCAAACCGTACCTTCTCGTCACGCGCGACTACGGTGCGACGTGGCAGAGCATCGCGAACAACCTGCCGGCGTATGGGAACATCCAGGTCGTGCGCGAGGACCCGAAGCACAAGGATCTGCTGTACGTCGGCACCGAATTCGGGCTGTTTATCTCGCTGAACGGCGGCCGCGAGTGGAAGAAGTTCATGAACGATCTCCCGACGGTTCGCGTGGACGACATCCTCATCCACCCGCGCGACGGGGACGTCATCGTCGCGACGCACGGACGCAGTGTCCTCATCGCGGATGACGTCACGCCGCTTCAGCAGCTCACACCTGCGGTGCTGGCATCGGACGCAACACTGTTCGACATCCGTCCGACGGTGGCGTACCTGAACGACGTCACGCTCGGGCAGCAGGTGGGCGGCCAGCAGGTGTTTGCCGGCGAGAACGCGCCGCGCGGGACGGCGATCAACTACTACCTCAAGGCGCCAGCCACGGGTGACGTGAAGATCTCGATCGCGGATGCCAAGGGGTCCGTGGTGCGGACGCTGGATGGGACAAAGTCGGCGGGGTTGAATCGCGTGCAGTGGAACCTCGCGCCGACGCCTCGGCAGGGCGCCGGTGGGGGTGCTGGCGGCGGGGGTGGTGGCGGGGGTGGCGGCGGGGGTGGCGGAAACATCCCGGCGGTCGATCCCGGCACGTATACGGTCACGCTGACCGTCAACGGGCGGACGCTCACCAAGCCGCTCGTCGTGCTCGAAGACAAGTGGATGCACGAACGGTAACGCGAGGCTGACTCCTGACGGCGGGTGCTGACGGCTGACGACACCGGCTGACTGCTTGGCTGAGATGCACTCAGTCAGCGGTCAGCATAGGCAGTCAGCCGTCAGTCAGCGTTTCCTGTGATGGTGTTCCTCTGGCGTCCCCACGTCGGAGCGTGCACCGTGTGGCCATGAGACGCATTCGGCTTGATGGCGGGCTCGGGACTTTGACGTTCTGGTCCCTCGCGGCGCTCGTACTCGGCCTCGCGATTGGCACGCTCGGACACGGGTCGCGGGCAATCGGGTTCTCGGTACTCTCCGAGGTGGTATCCCCGCTCGGCGATCTGTGGACGGCGGCGCTACAGATGACCGCGCTGCCCCTCGTTGTCGTGTACTTGCTGGCGGCGATCGTCGGGGCAGCCGGCGCCGAGTCACTTGGAGGGCTCGGTGCGCGAGCGGTCGTGCTGTTCGTGGTGATGCTGCTGGCGGGGGCGGTGTTTGCGCTCGTGGCCGCACCGCCCGTGCTCACCGCTGCGGTACCGGATCCCGGCGCGTTCGCGCAGCTGCGAGCGTCGACAGTCCTCCCGCCGGCGGCACGTGACGCGGCGGCCGCGGGCACCGGTTCGCTCGGCGAATGGATCGGGCACCTGCTCCCCTCGAACCTGTTCGAGGCGGCGGTGCGCGGTGATGTACTTCCGCTGTTGCTCTTCACCACCCTGCTCGGGCTCGCGATCCGTCAGCTCCCCGATGATCAGGGTCGAGCGCTCCGGGACACGTTCGCGACGCTGTCGTCGGCGATGCTGATACTCGTGCGGTGGCTGCTCGCTGCGACGCCAATCGGTGTCTTCGCACTGAGCTTTGCGCTTGGCCGCACGACGGGGCTTGCGGCGGCGGGAATGCTCGGCGGCCTCGTGATACTCCAATGCGGCCTCATGGCGGCGTTCACCCTGTTGCTGTACCCGGTGACCACCATCGTTGGTCGTACCTCGTTAGGCACGTTCGCCCGCGCGGTGGCGCAGGCGCAGCTCGTTGCCGTCTCGACCCGATCGTCGCTGGCCGCGCTCCCGGCGCTCGTCGAAGGCGGGCGCACCCATCTGCGCCTTCCGCAGTCGGCCACGAGCTTCGTCTTGCCGTTGACCGTGTCCCTCTTCAAGCTGAACCGCACGGTCTCGAGCACCGCGAAGCTGCTCTTCTTTGCGTACGTCTTCAACGTGCCGCTATCGGCCGGCACGATTGGTACGTTCATTGTGACGATCATCGTCCTCAGCTTCAGTACCGTCGGCATCGCGAGTGGCGGGGCCGCGTTCAAGACGCTTCCCGCGTACGTCGCGGCTGGCATACCCATCGAAGGGGTCATCATCGCCGAAGCGGTCGAGACCATTCCGGACATCTTCAAGACAGTGCTCAACGTCACCGGGGACATGAGCGCTGCCACCGTTCTGTCACGCGGCAGTCGCGGCGTGGAGCATGCCGGGGCCCGCCTCCCGGCGCCGGAACGCGTGGCGTGATCGGGCCGCTGTCACTCCCGTTGGCGACCGTCCGTCGCGAGCCGGCACTCGCGACGCGTTTCGTCCTCTCCTCGTTAGGTCGGGCGGCGCTGATGGGCGCGTCCGTGCTGTTGGTGCGTGAGTTCCTCGGCGGCGTGCTGGAACGGACCGATGGCGTCACGCAACCACTCGTTGAGATCTTCGGTGCGAGTGGTGCGCTGTGGGCGATTGCCGCCACGCTCGTGGCAACCCAGCTCGGCGCCGCGGCGCTCGCGTACGTCGCCCAGGTGAGCCAGCAGCGACTCGTCGCCGCGATCGAGCTGAGCGCGATGGAACGGCTCATCAACCATCTGCTCGGCCTGTCGGCCGGCTTCTTCGACCGACGGACGCATGGCGACTTGATTCAGACGGTCCGCCAGGATGTGTCGCAGCTCCGTGCAGTCGCGGTAGCCGCCGCGACGATGGTGCTCGATGTGCTGCATGCGCTGGCGTTGATCGCGGCGGCCGCAGTCCTGAGCCCTGCGCTGGCGCTAATCGCGTTCGTACTCGTGCCGGTGGCTGCGTTTCCCGTCTATCTCGTCGCTCGGCGGACGCTCGACAGCTCATTCGGTGTGCGTCGCAAGGGCGTCGCGCTGTTCGATGTGCTGCTCCAGCTGCTTCGCGCGATCCGGATCATCAAGGTCTATCACGGCGAGCGCGCGGAGGCCGAGCGCACGGTCCACCGAGCGCGTCAGTATTTCGACGAGTTGATCGGCGTGGAGCGCACGCGTGCGCTCGCGCGGGTGGCGCTCGAGTCGCTCGCGGGGCTCAGCCTCGTCGCGGTGATCATCGCAGGCGGCATGCAAGTGTTGGGCGGCTCGCTCGGGTGGCCCGAGCTGCTCGCGTTCCTGATCGCAGCGCGAGCGGCCCAGGGCCCGCTCAACAACGTGAGCACGAGCTACCTGGAGATCCAGCGCTACGGTGCGAGCGTCGCCCATATCGAGGCGCTGCTCGCCGAGCAGCCGGATGTTCGGGAGCGCCCCGATGCGGTCGCGATGGTTGCAGCACCGGCGCGGCTGACCGCCGAGGGGCTCGGCTTCGCGTTCGGCGGCACGACGGTGCTCGACGGCATCTCGCTCGAGGTCTGTGCCGGCGAAACGTTAGGCGTCGCTGGGCCGTCTGGCGCGGGGAAGACCACACTCCTGAACCTGCTGGCGCGCTTCTACGACCCCACGAGTGGGGCTGTTCGACTCGACCGGCACGACCTGCGCGAGCTGCGGCTCGACGACGTCTACCGGCAGATCGCCATCGTCGCTCAGGATCCGTTTCTCTTCGCGACCTCGTTGCGCGAGAACATCCGGTGCGGACGACCGGCGGCCAGCGACGCGGAGGTCGAGGGCGCGGCCCGAGCGGCGGAGATTCACGATGACATTGTCGCGATGCCGGCCGGCTACGACACGGTCGTCGGGCAGGGTGGACGCGTTCTGTCGCGCGGAGAGGCGCAGCGCGTGAATATTGCGCGTGCGGTGCTCAAGAACGCACCCATCCTGATGCTCGACGAAGCGACGTCCAGCCTCGACTCGTTCGCCGAGGCAAAAGTGCAGCGCGCGATCGATCGGCTTGCCGTGGGTCGACTGACGATCGCCGTCGCCCACCGGCTCTCGACGTTACGCAACGCGACACGCATCCTCGTGTTGGACGGAGGCCGTGTCGCCGGGCTTGGCACTCATGCGGACCTGCTCGCGAGCTGTCGGGTGTACCGACAGTTGTGGGATGCCCAGGCCCCAGGAATCGCCGGGCACTCGCGCGAGGCGTCGTCCCTTGTCAGTACTGACGATGCGCGTCGCGTCGCGGGCACATGATTCACTTC
>Ga0075421_100001377_pt1 | contig 28311 bp, 26 predicted proteins | sample SoiMetdeltSBSDD5_FD_75292 | JGI IMG/M metagenome (GOLD analysis project Ga0075421, IMG submission 75292) | Bulk soil microbial communities from a Populus tree surrounding site in Tennessee, USA - Soil MetaG P. deltoides SBSDD5 | ecosystem: Environmental > Terrestrial > Soil > Tree plantation... | reverse complement strand
GTGATGTCCTGAAATTGGATGGGTAGATCCTGCGGGCTGGCGATTGGGCGTAATTCCAGGTTAATGCAGCGCTCCTTTCGCGGCGGGACGATTCGCTCAAGACACAGGCGCAAGGCGTGAATATTGCCTTTCTCGGCCAATTCCAAGGCGACGCGGAGCAGTCCCTCGCTTTCGCCTTCCAGCATTTGCTCGCAGGCTAGGGTGGCTTTGTTCCGGCTGCCGATGGGACGCCCGGCGGGGTTTCCACTGACCCCTTTCTTGAATTGACTTTTGGAATTTCTCGGTATGAGTTTCATAGTCCCCCTATTTATCGGTACCAGCAGTCTGGACCGATATGGTGATTTGAGTTGGCCACAAGTTTCTGCTGAGTTCTGCCCGTAGCGCTTTCTAAAAAAAGGTCATGGACCGGCGCCTGGTCGCAGTTCATCAGTTTCTGTTAGAAGGTGACACACCGGAGCTCGGCTAAGTTGTTCACTCGCTATAACTTCGGTGATACTTTGGTCCGCGATCACAGCCTGAATCATTCGAACCCGACCGTGCGACTTTTGAGATAGCAGTGATCTTCCCATTGCCTATATATCGCCAAAGACGTCCGAACATCACAGTGTGGGTCTAACGGGCGCTCGGTTGCCCCAAGCAATGCTACATTTTTCGTCCCGCGCAATCGCGGTTTTCGCCTGCCCGTCGGCTAGCTCCTGGACCATTGGAATCCGGCGCGTCGACCGATTGATTTTTGACGTCGTACTGTTTTTGTGTCCCACAGTGATATATCGGCGAGCGCGCTGAGGCAAGTTAATGAGCTAACTTGATGACAAAATCCAACCGGCGAAAAGTCAACTTTGAAATGGGATTCCTTTAGTGGCGGAGCCACCTCGAGGAGCAAACGCCGGAAACGGTCTTCAAAAACGACTATCGCCTTTGGTGACAGCTCTCGTCAGCGTTCGGAATTGTCTGATTCTTCCTGGCTGCAGAATTCCTTTTTTTGCTTGGCCCTTGCTCAACTTCGCGAGACTGATTCTGAAGAGAGTGCGGCGGGGGGTTTTTAGGAGTTATAGTTCAAAACCAGCTGCCACTAGATCGATTTTCGAGAAGGTCCTGAAACGACCAGACTCGGGTCTAGACAGCTCAGTTTGGTCGGCATTCACAATCGTCCGCTAGAGCCGTTTGAACAAAGCAACTCAGCTCCCGTTCTTCAGACCCCTGCCTTACTTCCCCTTTTTCTTCGCCCATCTGGCCGCCGCGGCTTTTTTCGCGATCTCGCTACGCCTTTTGGGAGATAGAGCCTTAGCCCGAGCAGCTCCGCCCACTTCCCCGCCTGACCGGGCAAACTCCTTCCGTTCCTCTTCGGTGCGGTTTTGCATCGCGGCCTTACCTCCGAGTGGGGCAATGCGCCGGGCATGTTCGCGGAGGGTGATGTCCTTCGCCATTGGTGCTTAGCTTACCACGGGCCAGTCAGGCATCGGAAACTCTTCCCTTAATTTATGCTTAACATACCAATGGCCAGTCAGGCATAATAGCGTGTAAGTCAACTGGCCACGCGCAGAACGCGTTCGGCCGAAGAGGAAAAACGAGATGAGTGAAGTTTTAAGATGCAAACCAAACATCGCCGAGCACATAGCTTTGAAGTTCGCCGATGGAATCAATGTGTCGGGCGAGTATGGCAACCAGGTTCTCTATACCCTGGCTGATAACAGGAAGCTTTACGTTCCCCCGATCGTGGCCAAGAAGATCAAGGATCTGAAGATCGGTGCGGAGGAGCGGTTCTCTCTGTGCAAACGAATCGCGCCGGGAAATAGGGTGAGTTGGGAAATCAACCGAGTGGATCCGCCCGCGAGCGAACCGAGGATTGCGCCCCCGGTCAACTCGCAGACGGCAACCGTGGGCCCTTATCAGAACACACAGCACAGCAATGGTAACCGGCAGGAAACTCTCACGCAACTTGGCAACGTTCTCAAGAACGGAATGCCAGGCCTCACGTCGGCGACGAGCGGCCAGATGACGGGCCAAATCGCAATACTGCCTTCAACAACTAGTCTCAGCGATCGATCTAGTGAACGCCGCCGAGAAGTACGCAACGGCGATCGGCAGACCGGTGAAGTTCACAAGCGAAGACATCCGCGCAATCGGGATCTCCTGCTTCATCCAGCAGCATAGGGGGACCTACTAATGTTCGAGGCACTCGCTTGCGAAGATTGTGGCGGCAAGGGTATCGACCTGGGCTCTGTTTCCGAACCGGAATCCTGCACGGTTTGCTTGGGCAGCGGAAAGCAACTGACAGAGCTCGATGTCCGAAGCTCCTTGTATGGACAGCGCAAGCCGATGGGCCATGCCCTGCCTGAGATTGCACCGGCCGGCGAGCTCGCCGAACGGGGTGGACAATGAGCCATGTCCCCACAACTCTCTACGAAATCGAGGACGAGCTTATTATTGCGCTCGACAGCCTCGAAATGGTCCCAGACGAGGAGCCGGGACTCAAGGTCGGGCTCGAGGAGCAGATCGCGCGTCTAATCGCCACCGAGATTACTAGGGTCGACGGCGTGTCCAGGATGCTCACGCACTTCGAGAACCAGACTCAGCTCGCCGCTCAGGAGATTAAACGGCTGCAGGACCGCAAGCGCACTTTGGAGCGCTCCTACGAGCGCCTCGTGTCCTGTGCCAAGCTCGCGATGGAGGTCGCCGGAAAAACGAAGCTTGAAGGACTGACGTCGACGCTGGCGTTGCGCAAGTCCCCGACGTCGGTGTTCATCCACAATTTCGACGAGGTACCGGCTGAGTACCTCACCGTGAAAATTGAACGCTGCGTAGACAAGGAAAAAGTGAAGCGGGATCTCAAGACTGGCGTCGAAGTCCCCGGCGCCGAATTGGTGGACGACCGTTTCTACCTGGTGCGCCGATGAGCCCGCAACGGAACCGGAAGTATCTGGCCTTCATCCGTTCGCTCGCGTGCGCGGTCTGCGGAACCCGGCGCCACATCGGAGCCGCGCACACCGGGTCGCGAGGGCTCGGCCAGAAATCCTCGGACTTCTCGGCCATTCCGCTCTGTCTTGGAGATCATCGGACCAGACCGTGCAGCTATCACAGATTGGGCGCAAGAAAATTCGCAGAAGTTCACGACCTCGACATACCTGCCCTAGTCGCCCGGCTCAACGCGATCGGCCTCCGCAGCTTGGTCCAGCATGCTTTCGGCAAGAGGGACTTGAGTCCTGGTTTCATCCGCTTCCATTGCTCTTGTGGCTTCCGGACCGCCTGGTATCGCCTGGAACCCGATGCCAGAGCAGCTCTCCATCACCACATAGAAGCAAAGGAGTCGCTGCTTGAGCGTTAACCCGCACGCACCAAGCTCGCATAGACCAACACTAACGGAATAGTGACACACCAAATTCCAGACATTTTTTCAAAACCAATACAACAAGTCTTGCATATCAATCGCCTATAAATTTATTTAGCTCCGAAATCCGGGAATCGGCACGCCTCGGGAACTGCCGGCGTTGAGCCTGGGTCTCCAAACTTGGGGATACTTCCGTGCCCCGCTGTGCTCTGAAAAGCCGCCGACGCCGGACTCTGGTTAGGCTTGGTCTCGCATTCCAACAACACTTGCAATTGACGTTTGGCTTCCATGAGCTGCGGTTCGATCAGTTTTGCCTTTTCGAACTCCGCTTGCAAGCTCTCGAATCGTGATTGGGCCGAGATTATCGCCGCAGCGACCCGGCGTCACATCAGTGCAAGCCCTCCCGCTGCTACTGGAGCTCGAGGACAAGTTTGCGGTTAGAATTCCCGATGAGCGCTTCATCACCGCCCGCAGCCCCCGCGCGTTGTGCGCCATTATCGAAGACATTAAGAGGGGAGCCTGAAACTGTTGGTCAAGACTCATTCCGTCCGTTTGCAGTCCCCAGCCAGTGAGATGGCTCGCGAGGAGCTGCGCAAGCAGATTGTCTTTCTCTCGAAATTCAGTTTCCAATGTAGGCTTTTCTCCGGACGGCTCCTCGATCGAGTTCGACGCGCCCGACGAGGAGGCAGCCGCACTGTCGGCGGAAGTCCTGCGGCTCGGAAACCAGGTGACGCGCACTCTGCGGAACTTGCAACGGAAAACACCATTCACCAGCGCGGCTGCGGCCCAACCGAAATTTTCGAGCGACGTGTCGATGGACGGCATCCATTTCCTGGGCACGGGCCAGGTGGCGCTCTATGGAACTCCGCTCCGCCTGTTCCAGTATTTCGACCGTGTTTTCGAAGCTTTCGGGCAACCGTGGAAAGCAACGCCGCTGCGCACACCCACGCTCATTCCGTCGAAAACACTTTCGCGCTGCGATTACTTCCGGTCGTTCCCGCACAACTTCACTTTCGCCAGTCATCTTCGTGAGGACGCCAAGGCTATCGACGGTTTCCGCAAGCGCCATCAGACGGCCGAGGATATCGACGAGCAAGCTCTTGCCGACATGGAGCGTCCGGATGCCTGTTTTTTTGCCGGCTGTTTGCTATCACGTGTACCACCTGCACGAAAACCAAACACTACCGGCGCAGGGCCTAGTTTATGGAATCTGCGGAAAGTGCTTCCGCTACGAGTCGTCAAACCTGAGCGATTTGCGGTGGCTCGAACGCGGCGCGATTGATATCGGCAAAGTCGTCGTACCCGCAGAAATATGCGGCGGACACTCTGCCGTACACGATCGCGATGAGGATTGCGGTCAGTGTAATCGCAGCCGCGTGCTTGCGCATAGTTCATGACATTGTACAGACTAGAAAGCCGCTTCCGGTACAATATGAAACGGTGTCAGCCAATCCAAACGGGCCCGAATTCGATCAGTACGCGAAGCAATATGCGGAACTGCTGAACGATCCTATTCGGGCGCGATTTGCATCGGGATCCGCCTTTTTCTTTGAGCGCAAATGGGAGTTGTTGGTTAATTACATGGCGGAAATCGGCCTCGATCCGAAGAAGGCCGCCTGGCTGGATGTTGGATGCGGCGCTGGAGAACTGCTTCGCCTGGGCGCTCCTCATTTCGCCAAAGCGTTTGGTTGCGATTTATCCACGGAGATGATGAAGGCCTGCGAAGGCTTGAACGTGACCCCTCATACAGATCGTGGTGAGCTACCGTTTTCAGACGGAAGTTTCGACCTGATCACAGTTGTCTGCGTCTATCATCACCTTGAGCCGCCTGACCGGCCCCTCTTGACGGCCGAAATCGCCCGTGTGTTGCGGCCTCGGGGCGTGGCCTGTATTATCGAGCACAATCCGTTCAATCCGTTAACCCAGCTTATCGTCCGCCGAACACCTGTCGACGAGAACGCCAAGTTACTTATGGCCGGGACTGCCCGCGCTCTGCTCGCCGGGGCGGATCTGGGAGCGAACCTCAGGACAACCTACTTCTTGTATCTACCCGAGAAGCTTTACCGCAAGGCCGGCTATCTTGAGTCGTGGCTCGCGAATGTTCCAGCGGGCGGACAGTACGCGGTTTTCGGCCGGAAACAATAAGCTGTTAAGCCACTGCGCCATTCCGTTTGGCAGAATGGAATAGGACGCTATAAGGCGTCAAGACACGGCCTTTCGACGGGCTTTGATAGCCGTGAGACTCGGTACAGACGTAATGGTAGGAGCTTTCCATCTTCTTGACCAACTCGATCACGGCCGATGCGTTCTGCAATACGGCTCCAAACAACCAGGATCTTGGATTCGGCGTCATGCCCAACGATAACTTCGTCGACGCCTTCTCGACACTGGCATTCCGTGATAGAACTGCTTTCGACTATTCTCTTGTCTACAACCCTGCGAGTCCGCAGCCGTACGTCACTAAGGCGAAATACGGCAACGACAATCGCCCGATCGGCGTGGATATGACTCAAATGAACTATGTGCGCCAGCGGGGCGGCGCCCCGCAGGTCAGCGATTGTGCAGCCATCTTTTAGGTTCAATGTAACACCGCCCATGCAGAGTTTGACCGGGATTCTCACAATAGCGACGGACCCATTCTGCTATTTACCCGTAACCGACATGGACCCCACGGTTCACGAATCCAGGGTGGACAGGAAATGACAAATATCCACAGTTTGGACCGACACGAAGCGTGATTGTTGGGTTGCACGCGCTCCTGTCGTCGAACACGGCGTATTACTACTGCCTCGAATACCAGGGGTTCAGCCTGAATGGCCAATTCAGCACAAAGCGGGCTCTTACCGGCACGCGCACGATTCAGGTTCAGACGAAGCTGACAAGCGCAACCCCTGGTGCAAGCGGCGCGAGCGACATGATCGTCGAGTACGGCCCAGCCTACTCACGAGCAACAGACACAATATCAGGTGGAGCAACAACCAGTCCGGTGAGCTGCGTCGTGGGAGCCGGTGTCTGCTCAACTTCGTTCACTGCCACCGCTGGAGCTCCTCTCTTCTACAGGTACAAGATCCGCAATGCGAGCACGGCCGTACTCATCACCCAGCCAGCCATTGCGCAACTTCCAGAGTAACTATCATCGAGATCTGGCGGTAACTAAAAAATGGTGTCCTCTTTTAATAGAGATTTCTTCAAAGCCATTTTTTAACAGTGCGCGAGAGATTCCACTTTCCGTTTGAAAGGATTCATGCCTCCCTAGAAAGGGGAATTGCTTTCCAGTAAGGTTAAAAAGGGCACTGTTCAGCGCAACATAGGCGAAAAAGATCCAGCCTTTGTAGTTGCCCGACTTGGCCTGCCTCCAAACGGTCGAAAACGGGTGCAACGTCATCCAGAGTTGCCCGTCTTTTTTCAGCACGCGATGGATTTCCTTCAGGCTGGCCGTGACATCTGTGTAGGCTAACGACACACGAGCAACTACCATGTCGAACTGACCGTTCGGCCATGGCAGTTCTTCAGCCCTTCCACAGACGAAGCAGACGTGGTCCGTAAGAGATCTGCCCAATTTGAGCGCCTCTAGATCGATATCGAGTCCGAAAGAAATCCGATCCGGGAAGGCGGCGGTAAGAGTTTGGCCGGCGCCACACCCGATGTCCAATACTTTCCGAGACACCGGCAATTGCGGAGGTAATAGATGAGCGGGGTGGCTTGGATCGAGCGCGATCCTTAACTCTTCACGATGATACGCCTCACTCATATTACTCACTCCCGCGGGCCCGCGACGTTAGGTCCTCGCCAGGCGTTAACTAGAAAGTGTGTCTACAAAATGGTAGCATTGCGACTCGATTTTGGAAGTTTACGAGGCTGGAGGTGTCATGCTATTCTTGAGCCAATGAGCTCAGAATGGTCGGTATGAACCCCGGGGGACACGTTAACATCTGTGTGGTGGGTTGTGGTCATTGGGGAAAGAATCTTGTTCGCAGTTTCGCAAAGCTAAACAGTCTGTACAGCATCTGCGAGTCAAATGCGGGGCTTGCCCAGTCGATCGGGGGACAATATCCAGTAGCCAAGGTGTATGCGGATTTTTCTCAAGCGCTGGAGGATCCGAAGGTTGACGCAATTGTTCTGGCGACGCCAGCGGAGCGCCATCATCAGATGGGTATGCGAGCACTAGAGGCTGGAAAGGACCTGTTTGTCGAGAAACCGCTGACGCTTGACTGGCGCGATGGCGCTGAAATGGTATCGACCGCACGCCAGCGCAGCCGCATACTCATGGTTGGCCACTTGCTGCATTATCATCCAGCAATTGCAAAGATGAAAGAGTTGCTTGCCGAGGGCGAGTTGGGACGGATCGAGTACATCTATTCCAACCGGCTGAGCATGGGTAAAATCCGGCGCGAGGAAAATGCATTGTGGAGCTTCGCTCCGCACGACATCTCAGTGATCCTCTCTTTGATAGGTGAAACGCCTTTCCAAGTCACGGCAACGGGCGGAGCTTATTTGCAGCCGAACATCGCCGACGTGACTGTCTCAAATCTATTGTTCGATCACGGAAGGCGGGCCCACATATTTGTAAGTTGGCTGCACCCGTATAAAGAGCAGCGGCTAGTGGTCATCGGCAGTAAGCAGATGGCGGTTTTTGAAGACAGCCGATCCGACAACAAGCTGATGCTGTTCAACAAGCAGATCGAGCTGAAGGACGGAGCGCTGGAGGCGCTGAAGCCACAAGGAACACCGGTTCCGTTTGACCAGGGCGAACCACTGCTGGCCGAATGTGAGCACTTTCTCGAGTGCGTCAGGGATCGCCGTACACCGCGAACGCCGGGTGAAGAAGGGGTTCAAGTGCTGCAGGTGCTGCAAGCCTGCCAGCGCTCTCTGCAGATGAACGGAGAGCCGGTTCAACTGAGCGAAACTGCCAGCAAAATCCTGGTTATGTGAATGGCTGAAGCCGAGAGCAACAGCAAACCCTATTTTCAGCACGAATCGTCTTATGTTGACGAACCGTGCGCCATTGGGCGTGGAACTAAGATCTGGCACTTTTCCCATATCATGAAAAATTGCCGTTTGGGCGAGAACTGCAACATAGGGCAGAACGTTGTTGTTTCTCCCGATGTGGTTATCGGAAATAACGTCAAGATCCAAAACAACGTCTCGGTCTACACCGGCTGCATCCTTGAGGATGATGTTTTCTGCGGACCGTCGATGGTTTTCACAAATGTCATCAATCCCCGCAGTCACGTAACCCGGCGGGATGAATACAAAACAACCCTGGTTCGGAAGGGCGCTTCGCTCGGCGCCAACAGCACTGTCGTGTGCGGCGTGACCATCGGCCGGTATGCCTTTATCGGCGCGGGGGCGGTTGTCACACGGGATGTGCCCGCCTACGCTCTGATTTACGGAAATCCGGCCCGGAACCACGGTTGGATTTGCCAGTGCGGCATCAAACTCGCGTTTGAAGCGGACAAGAGCCGCTGCGCCGCTTGCGGGACGGGTTACAAAAAGCACGGAGATATTGTCTCTACAGAGGATTAAAGTGGCGACCGACGTAAGTACAAGGAAAATACCCCTGCTCGATTTGCAGGCCCAGCATCGGACGATACGCGACGAGATTCTGGCCGAAGTGACTCGGGTCGTCGACGCTCAGAAATTCATTCTAGGCGAAGATGTACAGAAACTTGAGCAGCAGCTTGCGTCCTATTGCGGGGCCAAACACGCGATAGGGTGCGCATCCGGCTCCGATGCGCTGATGCTGGCATTGATGGCGTACGATATCGGACCGGGTGACGAAGTACTTACAGTGCCGTTTACCTTCTTTGCGACAGCAGGGTCGATCCACCGCCTTGGAGCGACTCCCGTATTCATTGATGTTACTCCAGATACGTTTAACATCGATGTTTCGCAGATTGAGGCTGCGCTGCAGAGACATCCCAAGATCAAAGCGATTGTGCCGGTGCACCTTTTTGGCGGCTGCGCCGACCTGGATCCAATTTGTGCGATCGCCAAACGACATGGAATCCCAGTCATCGAGGATGCGGCTCAGTGTATTGGAGCGGAATACAAGGGACGGCGAGCCGGAAGCATCGGCGAAATCGGATGTTTCAGCTTTTTCCCCAGCAAGAACCTAGGCGCATTCGGCGACGGGGGGATGCTCACCACTAACGATGCCGCGCTGGCGGAGAGACTGAAGGCGTTGCGTGTTCATGGCTCACTCAAGAAGTATTATCACCAGATGGTTGGAGTGAACTCACGCCTTGACGCTCTCCAAGCGGCTATCTTATTGGTGAAATTCCGGTATCTGGACTCCTGGAGCGCCGGCCGACAGCGCAATGCGGACACTTATCGGAGGCTGATTGGCGAGTTACAGGTTCCTGTCACGGTTCCACAGACAACTGCCTATCAGACCCGGCACGTCTACAATCAATTTGTGATCCGCGGCGAAGGTCGTGACAAGCTTCAGAAGCACCTGAAGGACAACGGCGTCGGGACCGAGGTTTACTATCCACTGTCTCTCCATCAGCAGCCGTGCTTCGTTGGGCTTGGCTATAAGACGGGAAGCTTTCCGATTAGTGAGCAGTTAGCAGCCGACTCACTCGCTCTTCCGATATACTCCGAACTCGAAGAGGACGATATTGAGTATGTGGTCCGGAGCATAAAGTCCTTTTACGTTTAGTCGTTGGTATATATGATGGGAATCAATCTGTCGATTCCTGCGGTTGTGTTCTGCCTGTCGGCCGGTCTTGTTAGCTATCTTATAGCTGGTTATCCCGTACTGCTCGCCTTCTTTCCGTGGCGGAGGCTTCCGGCGCCGCGCAAGGACTTCACGGATAAACCGTCTGTCACTGCAATTTTGGCGGTTCACAATGGAGAAGCGTTTCTCCGTCAGAAGCTGGAATCGATCCTGGCTCTGGATTATCCGAGAGAGTTGCTGGAAATTCTGGTGATTTCCGACGGTTCGACTGACCGCACCGATGAAATCGCGTCTGAATTCACTGACTCCGGTGTACATCTTTTGCGAGTTACTCAGGGAGGCAAGGCGGCGGCCCTCAACGCGGGTATGGCCCAAGCACGAGGCGACATCATTTTTTTTACCGATGTGCGGCAACGGCTCGCGCCGGACAGCCTGCGGCAACTGGTCGCTTACTTCGCCGACCCAACTATCGGCTGCGTGACCGGAGAATTGCACATTCTCAATCAGACAAATGGGGAAGAAGCGGGCATGAGCCTTTACTGGCGTTACGAGATTTGGGCCCGCCGGCAAATGAGTCTGATCGACTCAATGTGCGGGGCGACCGGATGTATTTATGCGATACGCCGCGCATTGGTCAAGCCATTGCCAGCCGACACACTGCTGGACGACATTGCCCTGCCTCTCGGCGCCTTCTTTGAGGGTTACCGCCTTATTGTCGCTGAGGAGGCGAAAGCCTACGATTTGCCGTTCCCGCTTGACTCGGAATTTGCCCGGCACGTCCGCACACTCGCGGGAGTGTGGCAACTCCTAACACGCTTTCCGCAATTGCTCGGATCGCGGAATCGCATGCGCCTCCATTTCCTCTCCCATAAATTCGGGAGATTGATCATGCCTTACGCGGCGCTGGCGGCGGTCCTTTCGAGCCTGTTCCTTCCCAATCCGTGGTTCGGAGTGGTGGTGATCGCCGAAGCCGCAATACTGGCGCTAGCGATGCTAGACCTGGTAGCGCCGCAAGGATCGAGCCTTAAGCGCATCACTTCGCCGGTCCGCACTTTGCTTGTATTGCTGGCTGCTTCGGTCTGCGCCTTGCGCATATTCTTCGTCCCGCCGCAACGGCTCTGGACCAAGGCGCGCCTCCGCGATACCGGCTGAGGCCGTTATTCACAACTGCGGCGACGATTCCAGAATCCGTTCAAAGCACTCGGCGGCTTGCTTCCAGGAGTAATGCGAGGCAACCAGATTCCAGGCTCGCTCGCTCAACCGATCACGTTGGTCACGACTGGCAAGCAGGTCTAAGCAGGCATCGGCGAATTGCTGCGGTTCATCCGCCAGGAGAATGTTCTCTCCGTGGGAGACTGGGAGACCTTCCGCTCCGACCTGCGTCGATACGACAGGGATGCGAGCGGCCATGGCCTCGTAGATCTTCAGCCGTGTACCGCCGCCGACACGGAGAGGTACGATGCACACCTTGGATCCCCATAGATACGGCCGTATATCGGGAACAGTCCCAGTTACGGAAAGATTCGGATGGATTTCGGAGAGGCGAGTTATCGACGGAGGCGGAGTGCGCCCGGCGATCACGACGCGGCAATCGGGCTTGCGAGCCAGGATTAACGGCAAGACATCCCGGCAGAAAAAGGACACTCCATCGATGTTCGGCATCCAGTTCATGGAACCGGTAAACATCAGATCGGCAATTGGAGCTGGATCGGCGGGAGGTGCGAAGAAATCAATATCGACACCGGTCGGGACGGCTGAGACGTGGGGGATTCCAAACAGCGAGCGCATCCGCTCCGCGTCTTCTTCGGAGACGGCGATCACGCGCGCCGCGGCCCGGCACATTGATCGTTCATACTCCAGCATGCGCGCGGCTTCGTAGCGATAGATCAGCCTGTTAATCGGGTTCGAGGCGGTGTCGCGGAGCCTGTCCCAGATGATCGTCTCCACATTGTGTTGAAAGAGCGCCGCCCGCTGCATGACGGGAACGTTGGGCGCAGCGGCCAAGAAATCGCAAACCAAATGGTCGAAGCGCTGCTCTTTGAGTAACTGATCGATGCGCAGTCGGAGTGCGGAGGAGCGCCATCGGCTAACAGCCAGTGGCATTTGCGAAAAGATGCTGGTGAGCGCCTGGATACCAAAGGCCGTGGAGCGAGTTTTAGGTGGATCGTGAAAAACAGGATAACTCTGCGTGCAGTATTCGGCGCTCCGCGCCACTCCTTCGGAGCCATCCTCAGGGCGTTGCAACGCGGCAAAATGGATCTCATGAGAGCGATTCAATTCGCGCAGCATGCCGAGTGTTCGAATCTGACCGCCCCTGGTGGTGGGATGTAGAAAGGTGGGACAAATCCAAAGAATTTTCACGACGCCGTAGTAGCCCGTGAAAACAAACCTTCCCAGCGGCTGTTCGATTTGCCGTTGAGAAACAGATCTCCCCAAATCTGCAGATTCAAGAGGCGCCAAATACGGTCCGTCGCGTCCTCAAGTCCATTCTGGTGGCGTTCCATCAAATTCGTGATTGTTTTCCTATCCAGGTAGGAAGCCAAGAGGCCATCGGAGTCGAGGAGAAGTGAGAAGAGTGGATTGGCGCGCTCATCGAGAAACCAGGATCGCAAAGGCGTGGGAAAGCCCATCTTTTTGCGGTAAATGATATCGTGCGGCAGCAGATCTTCGACGGCTCTCTTCAGGATATATTTCGAGACGCCGCCGCACACCTTGAGCCGGTCGGGAACGCGAGCAGCGAACTCGACGAAGTGATGATCAAGGAACGGAACGCGGCTCTCGATGGACGTCGCCATACTCATCTGATCCTGCTTCATGAGCAACTCGACCAGATATGTTTTTTGGTCGGCATAGAGCATCCGCGAGAGCTGCGAAGAGGTCTGCGGGGCATTCCAATATTTCAGGAAATTGCGGTATGCTAATCGCGGGGAAGTAGGATTCTTGAGCAAACCGCGCTGCTCGGCGTCACTGAAAGCGTTGTAGAAATTGTCGAGATGAAGCGACTCGACGGTGTTGTCGCGACTTAGAAACGTATGCTGCAGCTTGCGGCGTGACGAAGCGCCGACCAAATTTGAAGTTTCAATACGCCTCCGCGCGAAATCGCGGAATACTCGAGGAAAAAGCTCGTACCACGACATCCAGCGCTGGTTCCACATTAAACGCTGATAACGCTCATATCCGGCGAACAACTCGTCGCTACCTTCGCCGGTGAGAACCACCTTTACCTGCCGCGAGGCCAATTGCGAGACGTGGTACAGCGATACGCTGGAAGGCCAGGCGATTGGTTCGTCCTCGTGCCAAACAAGTTTGGGGAGGCTGTCGAAAAAATCCTCCATCCCGATGACCACTTCGGCGTGATCCGATCCAATGACTTGAGAGACCTGCCGCGCCCAGGAGAGTTCGCTGTATTGCGCTTCCGCGTATCCGACGGAGAAAGTCTTGACGCGATCACCGGGCGTCAGCCGCGTCATCATGGATGCGATCGCGCTCGAATCCACGCCACCGCTCAAGAACACCCCCAGCGGCACGTCGCTCATGAGACGCGTGCGGACGGCTTCCTCAAACCTCTGCCGGCACTCGGCGATCCATTCCGAGTCGGATCTCGATTCCTGCCGTTCCAGAGTTGGCGCGTCCCAATACTGCTCGATCCTGGGACCCGCGCTGTCGCCTCTACGCAGCGTGAGGTGATGCCCCGGCATGAGTTTTCGAATGCCGCGGAAGAGTGTTTGATCCGAGCTCGTGTAACCGAAGGCCAAATATTCGGCTAGGAGCGAGTCTTCGAATCCTGCCGATACCGCCGGGTGACTAAGCAACGCTTTGATCTCCGAGGCGAAGGCAAACGTCTTGCCGTCGAAGAAATAGTAAAAAGGTTTGATGCCGAGCCGATCGCGCGCGCAAAAGAGGGTTTGCGCATCCTCGTCCCAAATGGCGAAAGCGAACATGCCGCGGAAATGAGAGGCGCAGCCGGAGCCGTACTGCTCATAAGCATGGAGAATCGTCTCGGTATCGCAGCGGGTTTGATAGCGGTGTCCGGCGGCTTCGAGCGTCGGGCGGAGGTCTGCATGATTGAAAATCTCACCGTTATATGTGACCCAGACCCGGCCGGTTTCATTGCGCATGGGCTGGAGACCGCCCGCAACATCGACGATGCTCAAACGGCGGTGTCCCAGGAAGATTCCCGGACGAGAGTAGAAGCCGGAATCGTCCGGTCCACGATGCGCAATGGTGGCCGTCATGCGTTCGAGCGCAGGCAGGCCTTCGGAACGAGACGAGTCGAGATTCAGAAATCCAGCTATGCCGCACATGCGTCGAAAATTGTGGCTATTCGTATTCTACTTGGTAGTGAACGCAGTTTCAGACACGACGTTCCGTTGTAAAATTCGGTAAGCGTATGACCGCGGTCTCTTGGATAAATTAGCTCGCAAGATCCAGTCACGGAGTCCGAGCGAGATCCGCTTCCGTGTCCGCCAAGAGCTGACCAACCTTAGTCTCTTCGCCTTTCCACCGACTCTGCCGTCCAAGACAGTCGCGCCAAGCCCAATTCCCTCCAGCTTACCGGACCCGGCGGATGTCGCCAACCAACTAAAGTCGACTCCATTCGCTGTTGAATGCATCAACATCGCGAAGGAAATTTTGGCGCATCGCTTCCCGCTGCTCGGCGTCACGCTCAGTACAGGGCCGGAGATCGCCTGGCGCCGTGACTATGGGGCCGGCGTCGAAACCGGGACCGCCTATTTTCGACGCATTCCCTACCTCGATGCGGCCCAAGCGGGCGACCACAAGATCATTTGGGAACTGAACCGTCATCAGCATCTGGTCCTGTTGGCGCAGGCTCATCTGATATCCGGAAGGCGAGATTTTCTCGACGAGATCACGCGCCAGCTCGAAAGCTGGTTCGAGCAGAACCCGTTTCAACGAGGGATCAACTGGTGCAGCGCGCTGGAAGTAGCGTTTCGCACCCTCTCCTGGATCTGGGTCCATCGGATTGTTGGCGACCGGTTCGATGACGCTTTGCGTCGACGCTTCCTCGAGGCGCTGTATCGGCACGGACTGCACTTAGAAGCGAATCTCTCCTATTATTTCTCGCCGAATACGCACCTTCTGGGAGAGGGCGTCGCGTTGCACGCGCTCGGCGCTCTATTTCCGCATTTTCCTGGCGCGGACCGGATGAGGCAGACCGGGGCCAACGTTGTCCGTCGAGAAATGGACCGGCAGGTGTGCGAAGACGGTAGCCATTTCGAGCAATCGATTTACTATCACGTCTATGCCCTCGACATGTTTCTGTTTCACGCCATCCTTCAGAAGCCGGACGATGCTTTCCGGCACAAGCTCCGGCGCATGACTGACTTTCTGAGCGCTTTGATGGGACCATCCGGCGTTCTTCCTTTTCTCGGGGACGACGATGGCGGGCGCTTCTTTCATCCGTACGGAGCGCGCAAAGAATTCGGCCGGGCGACGCTGGCTAGCTGCGGCGTGTTCTTCAATCGTGCTGAATGGATCCGGAACAGGCTCGATCTGGCGCCCCAAGCTGTGTGGTGGATCGACGGCGTGGAGCACGTCCCAGTTGAAAGATCGACTTCACAATCGATTCGATTCGCGGACAGCGGCCTTGTAGTGATGGCCAAAGACCATGTGCAAATCATCGTCGACGCTGGCCCATTCGGCAGTGGCTCGGCGGGACACAGCCACGCCGACACTCTCAGCTTACTTTTGCGACAAGGCGCGGAGCAGATCCTTACCGATCCCGGCGCCTACACGTACGTCAGCGACCGGGTTTGGAGGCATCGCTTCCGTGGAACGGCAATGCACAACACTGTCCGGATCGACGGTTCGGACCAAGCCGTTCCCAGCGGACCGTTTGCATGGAGTTCCAAGCCGGAGGTAGAGCTGATCCGCTGGGAAACCTGCGCCGAATGGGACCTGCTAATCGCCACTTGCTCTTACGTCGGCTTGCGACATCAGCGGGATGTCGTATTCAGCAAGGCGGATGCGTTGATTGTGATAGTCGACCGGGTGTACGGAGGACTCGGCGAGCATCTGATCGAACAGTTCTGGCATTTCGGCGAAGCGGTTCGACAACTGTCCACACACTGTTTTCAGGTAGGGACAGCGGCCGTTGCCGCCTTTGAGCTGCATGGGGCAACGCGGCTGTCGGAAGGAGGCGAATACGGCTGGATCTCGCCCGCGCCTGGAGCAAAAACAGCGGCTCCGGTTCTCTGCGTTGAGCGCCGGTCAGGGCTGCCGATATCGCTCGCGGCTCTGATCGATCTTTCCGGGAAGTCGAAAAGTTTGCGAGTGCGTCTCCACGCAGATGGGCATGGCGTCGACGGCATTTACGATGACAATTCACTGTTGTCGCTTGCTTGGGCTGGCGAGGAAGTCCAAAGAACGGAGGGCCGGGACCAGAACTAGGAGGCCGGAACGCCAGCGGGGGCGAGTCGTATTCCCGTAGCCAGATCAAGACCCGGCAGCCCGCTGTTACGAATGCGTTCGAGGATTTCCGGAGGCTGCTTCTGAGTGATCACCAGGTTTTCCGCCCATCCGAGAGTTTCCTCAATTGTATTGTCGAGCAACCGGCTGATATGGGGAATCGTCCGGAGTATGAAATCGCGGTTCGCGCCATAGATCGAATCAAGCTGAATATGCGGGTCCCAGACGCGGACCTGCCGGCCCTTTCCTATTAACCGCTCGAGCAAACCGACCACGGGACTTTCGCGAAGATCGTCGGTATTTTCCTTGAATGCCAGGCCGATAACACCCAAGCGTCCCGGCATATCAAGGACGGCTTGGATCGAGCGCTCGAGGTGCTCCTGATTGCTCGGCAGAGTAGAGGCAAGCAGCGGAAGTTGCAGATCCAGTCGCGCGGCACGATAGTTGAGCGCACGAAGATCCTTTGGCAGGCAGGATCCGCCGAAAGCAAAACCGGGCGTGAGATAAGCCGAAGAAATATTCAAACGCTCATCCTTGCACAGGGTGCTCATGACCTCGGCGCCGTCAATCTCCAGCTTTTTGCAGACAGAGCCAACTTCGTTAGCGAAGGCCACTTTCACGGCGTGAAACGAGTTGCAAGCGTACTTGATCATCTCTGCGGTGCGCAATGAAACCAGCGCCGGTTGGACATTCAGGGTTGCGTACAGGTTCGCCACCTTGGTGACAGCGGCGGCGTCCTTGCCCCCTACAACCACGAGCGAAGGTTCCATGAAATCCCGGATGGCAACACCCTCCCGCAGGAATTCCGGATTGGAAACGACGCGGACTTTCTTCGAACCGATGAACGTGGGTATTACCAATTCCTCGCAGACGCCTGGAAAAACCGTGCTGCGAATAGCCACGATCAGATCTTCGCCAACGGAGGCAAGGCACTCGGCAATCTGCTCAACGACGCGCTGCAACTGGGTCAGATCGAGATTGCCATTTTTCCCGGATGGCGTCCCGACACAAATCAAGGCAATTTCAGATCTTCGGAGCGCATCCGCCGCCGATGTAGTCGCCGATAGCCGGCCGGCGGCAAGATTCTTCTGAATGAGAGGTTCGAGTTGCGGCTCAAAGAACGGCGCTCGCCCTTCGAGGACGCTTCGCACCTTGTGCTCATCACGATCGACCCCAACCACGCTATGGCCGATCTCAGCTAAACATGCCGCCGTGACACACCCGACGTATCCCAGCCCGAATACCGCAACACGCGCATGATTCTCCGGCATTTTCATTCAGTATGTCACAGCAGAACGCAGCGTCGCTCCAGCGCAATCCGCCAAAAATAGGGTTCAAATTCGATCCAAGGAATCTTCACGGCGCGCTCTGAAGTCGATATAATGCAGAGAATCCAATCAGATCCGCAGGAACCGCCAAAGGCACCGGTTTTTCGGCAAAGGATGAAACAAGTTCTCCGCAAAGGTATTCGAGACATCATCGTGGAGGAAGTCCCCGATCCGGTCGTCATTTCCCATCACGTGCTGATCCGCCCGATCTACTCGCTGATCAGCAGCGGAACTGAGACGGCCAGCATTCATCAAGAGAGCGTGTTGAGAGAGGTGGCCGACAACCCGTCACACTTGCGAAAGGTCTGGGATGTGGTGAAGTTGAACGGTCCTGCGTCCACATTTCGAGAGGTCCGGGCGAAGTTGACAAGCGAGTACGCCGCGCTCGGCTATTCCGGAGCCGGCATTCTGGTGGATAAGCATTCCACAGTTTCCGACTTACAGATAGGGGAGCGCGTGGCCTATGGAGGAGAAGGAACCGGGCACGGTGAAACCATTCTGACTGGACGGAACCTGGTCGCGAGAGCGCCGGAGAATGTCTCGTTTCAGCACGCCTGTTTTGCGACGCTGGGCAGTATCGCATTGAACGCGGTGCGCACCGCAAATATCGGGCTCGGTGAAACCGTAGCGGTTATCGGCCTGGGATTGGTCGGTCAGTTGGTGACGCAACTGGCGAGGCTGCAAGGCGGACGAGTGATCGCAACGGATCTCAAACCCGAGCGGGTTTCGCTAGCGCGGGAACTGGGAGCGCAAAATGGCGCGTTGGGCGGCTCCGGACTCCCTGGAGCCGTCGGCGCTATCACCAACGGGCGTGGAGCAGACTGCGTGATTGTGGCAGCAGCGGCGAAAACTTCAGCGCCGTGCCGCCAAGCTCTGGAGATTTGCCGCGACCGCGGCCGCATGGTGATCGTCGGCGCGGTGGAAATGGCGTTCCCTTGGAATGACATGTATCTGAAAGAAATTCAGCTCTTCATGTCACGCGCGTACGGTCCGGGGAGCTACGATGCGCAATATGAGAAGAAGGGACACGACTACCCGGCGTCCTACGTTCGCTGGACTGAGAACCGCAACATGGAGGAGTTCCTGCGTTTAATCGCAGTCGATCAGGTTCGGATCGGACCCTTGATCACGCATGAATTCGCGCTGGACGATGCCCCGAGCGCCTATCAGACGATTCTCGACCCGGCAAGCAATAGCCTGGCGGTGCTCTTACGCTATGACGCGGCGAGTTCGCCGGACGCGGCTACGTTCAGGCCAAAACGGAAAGTGGATGCTACGCCGGTCCCTGTCGACAAATCGAAGCTGCAGGTTGGTCTTGCCGGCGCGGGAAATCTGGCGCGCTGGGCGCATCTACCCAACTTAAAAAAGATTGAAGGCGTCAGCTTGCGGGCGGTCCAGTCAGGGGGAGGCGTTCGGGCCAAAAACTACGCTGCGCGATTCGGCGCCGCATACGCGACCACGGAATTCGAGGAGTTGTTGCGGGATCCGGACATCGACGTGGTGTTCATCACCAGTCGCAATCAATTTCATGCCAGTGAAGCGCTGGCGGCTTTGCGCGCTGGTAAACACGTGTTCACCGAAAAACCTATGGCGCTCACGGAAGAGGAGTGCCGCCAGCTATACGATGCGGCAACGGAAAGCGGCCGGCATCTCACCGTGGGATTCAATCGCCGCTTCGCACCGTATTACCTGGCTATGAAGCGCCACCTTTCGCAAAGGAGCGGTCCGGCGGTTATCAATTGCCGGATGAATTCCCCGGGAATCGCCGGGGCATACTGGATGGCGGATCCGGCCACCGGCGGAGCAATCCTGGGCGAGGCCTGCCATTTCGTGGATCTCATGTACTGGCTGCTCGATTCTGAACCGGAGACAGTCTCGGCTTATTCGCTTCCGGCGGACCGGAAAGATCCTGTTGGTGAGAATAATCTGGTGGCCTGTTTCCGATTCGCGGACGGATCGATCGGCAATCTCACCTACTGCACCGTCGGCAGTAAGACGTCGGGCGGAGAGCGCGTCGAGGTTTTTGCCCAGGGGCTCGGCGTATCAACGGAGAATTTTAATCGCCTTAGTGTGCAAACCGGATTGCGCATCTCCAACCGCAAACTTTGGCCCGAAAAGGGCTACGGTGATCAGCTTCAGTCCTTTTTCGATTGTATTCGTGGCGGCAAACCGCAGGCGATTACGGTCGTCGATGGAGCGCGGGCGACTCTGGGCTGCCTGCGCATGATGGAATCCTGCGCGACGTCAAACCCTATGACGATCGATCTGAAAGCGGCGCTTGAGGGATAAGCCCAGCCGGCAAGAACTCTAGGATGCCTTCGTCCCCCGTACGTGTCTTGCTGATTGCACCCTCGATCGAAATTCTTGGCGGGCAAGCCGTGCAGGCGGCGCACATCATGAAGGGGTTTAGCTCGAATCCGGAGATCCGGATGACGATGCTTCCCATTAATCCCCGGTTGCCGGGACCGCTTCGATGGCTGCAGAAGGTGAGATTCGTGCGGACGATTGCCACCTTCATGCTCTATATTCCTTTGCTGCTCTGGAAGGCTGTCTCGTGCGATGTCATGCACGTTTTTTCCGCCTCCTACTATTCCTACATGCTTTGGACGCTGCCGGCCATTTTGGTAGGAAAAGTCTATCGCAGGAAAGTGATCCTCAATTATCGTGATGGCAGAGCGGAGGAGCATCTGAAAAACTGGAAGACAGCTTTGCCGACCATCCGCCTGGTGGACACGATTATCACTCCCTCCGGCTTCCTGGTGGACGTATTTCGAAAATTCGGCCTCAAAGCGACTGCGATCTTTGATGTAGTTGAAACGGACCTGTTCCGGTATCGGCGGCGCGGGCCGTTGAAGCCGGTTTTCATGACGAATCGAATTCTGGAGCCGCTCTACAATGTGGGATGCATTCTTCGTGCGTTCGCCATCATTCAGAACAAATATCCGGAGGCTTCACTCACTATCGCCCATGATGGCGTCTGTAGACCGGAGCTGGAAGCGTTGGCGAAAACCCTGGAGCTCTCCAATACCCGCTTCATCGGCCGCGTTCCACGCGAACATGTAGCCGATATATATGAGTCCGCTGAAATCTACCTGACGAGTCCGAATTTCGATTGCATGCCAGGCTCGCTTATGGAGTGCTTTGTTTGCGGGCTACCGATTGTAGCCACGAACGCCGGCGGGATTCCCTATATCAGCGCTGATGAGGTAAACGCGCTCCTGGTCCCTTGCAACGACCACGAAGCTATGGCTGCCGCCGCGATGCGGCTCCTCGAGGATCCAGAACTGGCCGCGCGGCTGACGACGAACGGGCGTGAGGAAGTGAAGCGCTACGTGTGGGATCGAGTGCGTGACCAGTGGCTGGCGCTCTACCGCGAGTTGGTTTCCAACCGGTGAAACGGGGCAGTCGTTCTTTTCCGCGGGACGCGATCGCCGGGGTCACCGGTATGGGCATTGGGGCGGCTGAGAGAGCCTCCATGCGGATTCGCACGGCTCGTTCGAGGGCGACGCATATCCCAAGCAGGACTAAAGGCTCCGGAGAATAGGCGACGCTAAGGAATAATCCTGTTGTGGTCAATCCAACAAGAGCAAGCCTCATCCAAAAAGCCAACGCCGCGGCGTCGAGTATCGCCGGATCGCGCGATTGCCGGCCGGCTCGGCAGACCGCATTCAGATTTCTGAAGCCGTAGATGTACATCCCCAGAAAGCAAAACAGCGCCGGTAGACCAGCTTCGCTCGAGACCTGCGTGTACATGTTGTGCGTCTCGTGCCAAGCCCCGTGCAGAAACCCTTCGTCCTTGGCCATCGTATCCTCTTCCTCCTGGAACATGCCTGGGCCAACGCCGAAAAGTGGATTTTGGCTGGTCACATAAAGGCTTCTCAAGAGCAAGTGCTTCCGGCTCTGGGCCGAACCGATCGCCCCGTCACTCAAATCTTCTTCGGCCGCGGAATTTCCTAATAACGCAAGGTAACGGTTTAACAGCGTCGATGGGAGTAGCGTTACGGAAGCAAAAGCGATTGTCGCGCACACAACCGCAGTCACCAATTTGCCGGACGCCGATGATTGTAAGAACAAAACGGCGACCACAACCATTACACCAATGAACCCGCCCCTTGATCCGGTTTTTGCCATTGCGACGCACATAACGAGCGCGATCACGACGATGACTCCGCGTCTGATAAATCCGGTCTCTTTTCGGGAGTAAATTGCGGCGCTCAAGCAAATCCCGACTATCAGAATCTGGGCCAGATCGTTGACGTCGCCAAACCGACCGACATTAGTGCTGTTCCGCCCGTCCTGAAGCTTTCCGAAAAGGAGGGCGCTCAGTCCTGTGATAGAGACTCCCAATGCTGACATCCAGACGGCCATGCTCACATCGGATATTTTGATCAGCAATCCCGAGACGACAATAAAGATGGCGTAAGATTTTAGCCACGTCCCCGTGTAGAGTGCTACACTTCCCCCCCTCCAGATGCTAAAGATGCATGCGACGCCGAACCAGATAGTCAAGATGGTTAAGCATTTTCCAATAGGACTCTGCAACGCGCGAAGCCAACCGTTAGTTGCAAGACTGATCAAAAGACACATCGTGAGCAGGAGAGCGGGCAGGTGCAGGTATGGGACGTAATCGTGCAGGCGACTAAAGATCGTAAGCTGGGCCACCAACAAGACCCAGACGCCAACCCTCTCGACAGGGTTTTCGGCCTGAAAACGTTTCTGCGCCTGATCGATCATTCAGGATGGTCCAAGTATCTAAGTTTAGCATCGGCTGTGAGATAGCGGATGCTATACTTGCGGAGATCTAGTATTAGCCCTCGGAATGATACCAGCCGGCCCAAGATCCATGCCGAAGCCCATGATCCTCGCCGCAGTGGGTCTAATGGCGGTTTTGGCGCATTTGGTTTTCGTCTACGTGCTCTTACCTCCGCGTTGGCGCGTCAATCAAAGTCCTGATTATTTTGAGGTATACGAACCCACGGCTCGCAATCTGTTAGCCGGAAAAGGGGCGACCGGAGCGGACGGGAAACCTTCCGTAGACTATCCCCCCGGGTTCGCCTTAATCCTGGCGGGGACCTTTCAAACGGCAGAGGCGCTGGGGATCTCGGAGGAGTTGGGTGTGCGGATCGAGATCGTTGCAACCGTGGCAGCGACGGGATTGTTGGTCTACATAATCGCGGCGCAAATATTCGGGTGGACCACGGGTCTGCTAGCGTCGATTCTGTGGTCGTTCTATCCACTGCAACTGTGGCTGAGCAAGCAACCCGACAGTGGTCAGCCATTTACAGTTCTATTTCTGCTGTCGATTTACTTTCTGTGGCTCAGTTTGAAAGAAGGAAGAGGCGCTGTGCTGAGCATCTTCGCAGCCGGGGTCTTGGCTGGTTTGTCGTCGCTTGTCAGACCGATCGCGATTAGCATCAGTCTGGTCTTCCTACTCTTTCTTTGGCTTTTCGCGCCAAAGAAGAATTTAGCGAGACAGTTGGCTCTTTCCGCTCTGCTGTTATCCGGTAATATTCTCGCCGTTCTTCCATGGGAAAACTGGGCGCGGCAGGCCACCGGCAAGTGGATCCCTCTCAGCATGAACGGTCCCGCCAGCATATTGGACGGAGTGACCTTGAGTGCGGCGCGCAAACCCCTGACCGCGTCGACGCCGGATGACGTTCGCGAGTTGATTCAAGTGCTGGTAAAAGAGGGCAGGGGGCTTTCCACTGGGGAGCTAGGAAAATTGATCGCTCGTGAGGCCGTCAAGCATCCCGTCGCGGCGGCCAAGCTGCTCACGATGAAGGCGGCCCGCTCCTGGTACGCAAACGACTCCCGGCAATTTGAGATGGGAATCGCGTTCGTCCAGGCTCCTTATCTTCTCCTGGGTATCTGGGGAATGCTGTGGATTGCACGGAACACCGAGGGGCCGCCGCGCCAGTTTGCCGTATTGGCGATGCTCTGTGTTCTGTATTTCTGGATGATGTCCACGATTGTGTTATCGATCGTCAGGTACATGCTGCCGGTTATGACGTTAGTCGTTATCTGCGGAGCGTCGAGGTTGAGTCACTGGTTTGAAAACAGAAGAATCGTAAAGGCGGCTTCCAGTGCATTCATGGGATAATTGGCGAAAATGTTTCGAGAGCTAGCAATCTGGGGAGCCCGGATCATCCCGCGCTCCGCAAAGTCCTGGGTTCATAATCATCAGGCATTCGACGGTCTCTCGCGAAAGTTCTTTGCCAACATGGTGGGTTCGGATTTGGTCACGATTCCAGCCGGTCCGATGGCCGGTCTGAAGCTCGCCCCGGGTCCACACATTTCTCACGCTCATCTGCGTGGGGTTTACGAACTTGACACACTGCAGGCGATCGGTCGGCTGTCGCTATCGGATAAGATCTGCTACGACCTGGGCGCAAGCATCGGATATCTCTCCTTGCTGATGGCCCGAAACGCAAGGCATGTCTATGCTTTCGAGCCGGCTCCTCATGCAGCCGAAGAGATTCGCCGGCAGGCAGCCGCCAATGGCATGGCGAATATTACGGTGATCCCCAACGCGGTGAGCAACAACGAACGCGACGTCTGTTTCGCCATTACGGACGTGGCTTATGGATCCTCGATCACGGGGCCGCAGTCCCGCTGGCCGGAACTTAAATTGCGAACCACCACACTCGACGCTTTCGCCGAAGATCATCCTCTACCCGACTTCATCAAGATCGATGTCGAAGGCGAGGAGGCCAACGTGCTCGAAGGCGCCATCCACATACTGGAGTCCAAGCGGCCCATCCTGTGCTGCGAGCTGCACAACACCGATGCGGCGCGGCAGGTGCAGGCGATTCTCAGTAAACTTCGGTACGCCATTTTCTCACTCACAGGGGAACCGTTTCAGCCGACAGACACCATCGTCGGTGGCGAGGTCCAGGTGATTTGCACCCCGGTGGCTTGAAACCCAAAGACTATTGGCTCTCGAGAAGAGATTGATAGAGATCTGCCGTCCGCTGGACCGTGCGATCCACTGTAAAATTGTCGCGCGCGTATGCGGCAGCAGCGGAGCGAAGCCGTTGACGCATCTCTTCCTGTTCAATCATGCAGCGTAGTTTTTCGGCTAGATCAGCTGAGTCGCCGAGCTTAAACAGCAAGCCCGTCCTGCCGTGATGAATGAGTTCGGGGGTGCCGCCGACATCCGAGCCGATAACAGCGCAGCCGGAGGCCATGGCCTCGAGCAACGCGTTGGAAAAGGCTTCCGATAGTGACGGTATAACGAAGATGTCGATAGAACGCATCTCCTCCGAGATTTGCGGCTTTCCAGGCATGAACAGGCAGTCCTCTTCGATGCCAAGACCACGGGTCAATGCCTGCAACTCTTCGAGCGAGGGCCCCGACCCGACGATCAACAACTTCAGTCCGGGGCGTCGCACGGTAGCGAATGCTTCCAGCAGTTGATTCAGCCCTTTCTCCGGCCGCAGATTGGCGACTGTTCCCACGATCAGTGTCGCGTTCCGGAGTGGTGCGGGCCGCTGGGGAGGTCCTGGATGGAAAACCGCCGTGTCGACTCCGTTATAACAAACGTACGCGCGGTCGGGTGGAAGTCCCTCGTCATCAACCATGTGCTTGTACATCGCCTGGCAGTTTACGACGACTCGATTCGACAGTGGATCCAGAAACCGAAGCAGCCGATGCTCGATGGGTCGGATCAGATTTCGGTAAGACAACTGACTGGAGAGGACTGCCCTGACACCGAACAAGCGAGCGAGAGGAGTGGCGAACAGCACAGTCGGAACATCATAGGCGTGGACTAGGGCGATTTGATGCTTTGTGATGTAGCGGCGCAGTGTAGCGGCGCCACGAATCGCACTAGCCGACACAAAAGAAGTCACGGGAAGGTGAAGAATGGGGACGCCCCCGTCCCGTAGTTCGCCGACGCGGATTCCCTCGGGTCGAAAGCAGCCGACGTGGGGCTCGAACAAAGAGCGATCAAGTCCCAGCGCGATCTTGCTAAGATCACGCTCGCAACCTCCATGATCAAGTTTACGAACCAGAAGAAGGACGGGCCACGGACGTTTCACAGCCATACCTTAGCGAATTCCGCCTTGCCGGAACAATAGCCCGCTGAGACGCCCGACCTTGTGCCGGAGCCGCCTTGCAGACAACCTCGGGATGAATCCCATGCGCTTGCCGTCCAGCACGGTGATCGGTCCGGCCGCCGAAAGAGTATGCCAGCCGTCATGATAAGGAGTGTGGCGGAATGGCTCGAGATGAATCGCCGGTTCCTCCTCGAATTCGTCAAGTGTGAGTTTTGTGATGCGATTGATGATAATGGCCCCTCCGTAGGTTTTGGAGGAGTCCTGGGCTGGGCGGTAGAGCGAGCCATTGTGCCAGAATGGCGTTCCAGCCGGCCGGCTTGAGCGGACATCGAACTTGACCGGATTCATCCTGTGGGGCTCCCATGGTCCCGACAACTCTGGAGCGTGCCAGAGATAGAGTTTACTGTCCGGAAAATCATCCCTGCAGGTGCAGAACAGCCACCAGCGGCCCTCGTATTCGATCAATGTGGGGTCGACCGCAGCGAAATTTTCGATGAGAGTAGTGACCTTTGGCCAAGCTCCCGCGGTTGATTTGCACTCGTACAAAGCTACCTCACGATTCAAGGAGGATTCCGGCGTCACATAGCGTTTCCCGGCGTGCTGGATAGGATAGGGGTACGACATGTGGATACCCTTGTCGATTCGCGTCTTCCATTCCGGCTGCTGTCCGGGCAACCACTCCGCTGAGCAGATATAACCCTGATACCGGTCGTAGTCAAACTCTTCGACGAACAATTCGACTCCCTTCTCAGTAGGGACGGCAAACGGATCGGCTAAGAATTTACGCGGGCCGATTGGGGGAGCCCAGTTGATATCAGGTCGAAAGCCAGGTTCCAGGAATCGATGAATCGGAGCCTGAACAATTCCAATATTCCACGTTTCCATGAACAGCAGGGAGGCCAACTGCGCCCTTCCCCAAGTCAATCCAAGTTCAAGGATGTCGAACACCTGCTTCCACCGTGACTTGCGGCTCGGAACAAGGAGGTCCGGCCGGGCAGCAGCGGTTAGGCAGTCCGGGCGCCCGTTCCGCAAGGCTTTGCAGATTTGGGCGGGCAGGTAGGCGGCGGCCAGCATTGCGGCGCGATGGCGGTTCTGCGCAGACTCCGGATCGGCGTGAAGAGTACACGACGCTAGAGGAATCGCCGAGCCGAAAGGATTGCAGAGTTTCGCCAGGGTGACGATAGAGATTGAACGCTGGCGGTCCTCGCGGTGGAGGAAGCTCCATACACCATGAACGGGGACATCCAGGATATCGCCTGCGAGTGGCTTCCCCGTAAAGTCGAGCAGCAAATCGAGACGGTTCAGGGCCATCGATTCCACTTCCGATGACAGGAGGCGCCAATAGCCAGCCACGTCTCGCCTGAAAGAGCAAGACACGTCCAGTACGGGGCCAAACTCGGCCTTCAGGTCAATCGGCCGGCTGACAAGTTGTAGCGAATCAGCCGAGACGATTACTACGATGGTAAATTCGGTACCGCCGAGAGCGAGCATCTCCCGAATCGCCGCCGCCTGAGGGAAGTCCACCGTCGGCGATCCCACGCACAACACCCCGAATCGCAGCAAGAGGTCATACTAACAGACTTGCCGAACATCTTCTATGCGGTTCGCAGCCGATTCCAACCCTCCTTGTATATCTCTGACAGGCGGTCCCGCTCTTCGGGAGTAACGAATCCGAGCACTTTAATCAGGCCGGCATAGATCGCAATAGAGCCGAGCGCTTTCCCGATCTGCACGGGGAGACCGGCGGATTGAAGAGGCAAGAGGTAGGACAATGTAACGGGCACAGTGACCGCGACAATGAGTTTCGCGAGCCTGGCCCGCTCAAGATAGAAAGGCCAAAGACGTTGCGCACGCCAGTACGCGAGCATCAGCAGAGCAAAGAATGCGAGGGCCGTGGCGGCAACAGCTCCGTAGCTTTTGAAACGCGGGATGAGAGTGAAATATCCGGCCAGGCAAATGCCAGCCGACACAATCGCCAGGGTGGCATCCATCCCCGTTTTATTCTCAACGTAGAAGATCGCGCGGATGTGATCTACGACCGCCCGAACGACATAGATCATCACCAGCCAAGGAATTAGGACAACGGCCGGATAGTAGGCGGGCGCGGCAATAACCCCCAGGAATGCGGGCGCGGCCAAGGTGATCAATACGCCCGCCGAAGACATCGCAAATATAAGGTAGGTAAGCACGCGGGCAAAGATTCGTCTGCCGTCCGGGAGAGCGAGTACGGCGTACACCTGCGCGCTCCAGTACGCGCTGAAGGCCTGCTGAAGAATCCCCACTGACATGCTGATTTTGTAAGCCAGGGAGTAGATGCCGACATCGGCGAGACTGGCGAAGCGCTGCAGGAAGAAACGATCGCCGAAATGAATCAGAAACATAGATATGCTCACGCCGCCTATCGGAGCTGAATAACGGAACAAGCGCCAGAAAAGGGGGACATCAAACCGGATCGGAATCCGAAACCAAAAGTAACCACTTACTGTA
>Ga0075421_100001374_pt1 | contig 28331 bp, 26 predicted proteins | sample SoiMetdeltSBSDD5_FD_75292 | JGI IMG/M metagenome (GOLD analysis project Ga0075421, IMG submission 75292) | Bulk soil microbial communities from a Populus tree surrounding site in Tennessee, USA - Soil MetaG P. deltoides SBSDD5 | ecosystem: Environmental > Terrestrial > Soil > Tree plantation... | reverse complement strand
TCGATCGACACGAGCGAGGATGCGGCCCTCATCGACGCGATCGTGGAGCGGATGCGCGAGCCGCACTCGGAGTACGGCTGGGCGGACGTGGTGCGCCTCCACCGCGAGGTGAGCACGGCGGCGTCGCGATGAAGCGCCTGCGCGCCGGAGTGATCGGTCTCGGCGTGGGCGCCGCGCACGCGGCCGCCTACCGCGCGGACGCGCGCTGCGAGCTGGCCGCCCTGTGCGACCTCGACCCGGCCAAACTCGAAGCGGCCGAGGCCGAGCATCCCGGCGTGCGAGTTGCGCGCGAGGCGGGCGAGCTGATCGCCGACCCGGAGCTCGACGTGATCTCCGTGGCCTCCTACGACGACCACCACTTCGAGCAGGTGCGGGCCGCGCTCGAGCGCGGCAAGCACGTGTTCGTGGAGAAGCCGATCTGCCAGAGCGAGGAGGAGGCGCGCACGCTCCACCGCCTGCTGGCAGAGCGTCCCGAGCTCAGGCTGTCCTCGAACCTCCCGCTCCGCCGCTCGCCCCGCTTCGTCGAGCTCAAGCGACAGGTCGACGAGGGTCGCTTCGGCCGGCTCTTCTACGTCGAGGGCGATTACGACTACGGCCGGCTCTGGAAGATCACCGAGGGCTGGAGGGGAGAGGTCGAGAACTACTCGGTGGTCCTCGGCGGCGCGGTGCACATCGTCGACCTGCTGCTCTGGATCACGGGCGACGAGCCGATGCGGGTCAGCGCCTCGGGCAACCGCATCGCGACCGAGGGAACGACGTTCGCGTACAACGACCTCGTGGTCGCCCTCGTGGAGTTCGAGAGCGGGCTGATCGGCAAGTTCAGCGCCAACTTCGGCTGCGTCCACCCGCACTACCACGGGATCAAGCTGTTCGGCCGCGACGCGACCTTCGTGAACGGCGTGCCCGAGGGCAGGCTCTTCGAGCGGCGGGAGGACGGGGTGGCCGCGCGCCCCGTGACGAGCGCCTATCCAGGCGTGGGCAAGGGCGACCTGATCGAGTCGTTCGTCGACTCGATCGTCTCGGACCGGCCCGCGGCGGTCACACCCGAGCAGGTGTTCCAGACGATGGCGCTGTGCCTCGCGATCGACCGCGCGGTGGCCGAGGGCCGCCCCGTCACGCCGACCCGGTTTGGCTAACCTCACGCGACTCATGCGGCCGATCCCGTTTGGCAAGCCGATGCTGGGAGACGCGGAGCGCCGCGCCGCGAGCGAGGTGCTCGCCGGCTCGACGCTCACCCACGGTCCGAAGGTGAAGGAGTTCGAGGCGGCGTTCGCCGACTTCACGGGCGCCCCTCACGCCGTGGCCACGTCGACCTGCATGGCCTCGCTCCACCTGGCCTACCTCTTCCTCGAGGTCGGTCCGGGCGACGAGGTGCTCGTGCCGGCCCAGACGCACGTGGCGATGGCGCACGCGGTCGAGGCCTGCGGCGCCCGCCCGGTGTTCGTGGACGCGGAGCCACGCACGGGCAACATCGACCTCGACCTGGCCGAGGAGCTCGTTACGGAGCGCACGCGCGCGATCTCGGTGGTCCACTACCTCGGCCTGCCGGTCGACATGGAGCGGGTGCTCGAGCTGGCGCGCCGCCACGACCTGTTCGTGGTCGAGGACTGCGCGATCGCCCTCGGCGCCCGCATCGACGACCGCCACGTGGGCCTGCACGGCGACATCGGCTGCTTCTCCTTCTATCCCGTCAAGCACATCACCACGGGCGAGGGCGGGATGGTGGTGAGCACGCGCGAGGACGTGGCCGAGCGCGTGTCGAAGCAGCGCGCCTTCGGGATCGACAAGAGCGTGCTGGCCGACCGCAGGCACACGGGCGCCTACGAGATCGACGCGCTCGGCCTCAACTACCGCCTCGGCGAGGTGAGCGCCGCCATCGGCGTCGAGCAGATGAAGCGCCTGCCCGAGTTCCTCGAGCGGCGCGAGCGGAACTTCGACCTGCTCTCGGAGAGCCTCGGGCAGCTGCCCGACGTGACCGTGCTCGACAGCGGCCATCAGGGCTCCAGGCGGAGCAGCCACTACTGCCTCGTAGCCCTGCTGGCGCCGGCGCTGGCCGAGCGCCGCGAGTGGGTCATCGACCGCCTCAAGGAGGAGGGGGTAGGTACGAGCGTCTACTACCCGCGCTCCCTGCCCGACACGAGGTACTACCGCGAGACCTACGGCTACGAGCCCGGCTCGTGCGCGGTGGCCACGCGCATCAGCTCCGACTCGATCGCCTTCCCCGTCGGCCCGCACGTGGAGGACGGCGAGATCGATGAGATGGCGCAGACCTTCGAGTCGGTTCTCGAGGAGGTGGCCGCGCGTGCTTGACGTGGCCGGCAAGCGGGTGGCGCTCGTTGGAGGCGCGGGCTTCATCGGCCACCATCTCGCGCTCGCGCTCCGGGAGCTGGGCGCCGAGGTGGCCGTGGTCGACGGCCTAGAGGTGAACAACCTCCTCCACTACACGTCGCTGCCGCCGAGCACCGACAACCGCGCCCTGTACCTGAAAATCATCCAGCAGCGCCTACAGAAGCTGAACGCGGCCGGGGTCCCGCTCCACGTGCAGGACGCGCGCGACTACAACGCGCTCTCCCGCGTGCTGGGCGAGATCCAGCCGCAGGTGGTGGTGCACCTGGCCGCGATCGCTCACGCCGGACGCTCGAACAAGGATCCGATGAGCACGTTCGGCCACAGCCTGCGCACGCTCGAGAATGCCCTCGACTACGCGCGCGACCAGGCGGAGCACTTCGTGTACTTCTCGTCGAGCATGGTCTACGGGAACTTCCAGGTGCCGGAGGTGCCCGAGGACCACCCGCTCGAGCCGATCGGCATCTACGGCGCGCTCAAGCTCGCGGGCGAGAAGGTGGTCATCGCCTACAAGCAGGTCTTCGACCTCGACTACACCATCGTGCGGCCCTCCGCGCTCTACGGACCGGGCTGCGTGAGCCGGCGCGTGAGCCAGATCTTCATCGAGAGCGCGCTCGTGGGATCCACGCTGCGCGTCGACGGCGACGGCGACGAGCGGCTCGACTTCTCCTACGTCAACGACGTGGTCGACGGCGTGGTCCGGGCGATCGCCGACCCCGCCTCGCGCAACGAGATCTTCAACATCACCGCGGGCAGCTCGCGCTCGCTGTCCGACCTGATCACACTGATCCAGGAGCACTTCCCGGAGGTGGAGGTCGAGTTCGTGGAGCGCGACGCCCTGCGCCCGTACCGCGGCACGCTCAGCATCGAGAAGGCGCGCAGGCTGATCGGCTACGACCCGGCCACCACGCTCGAGGAGGGCTTGGACCGCTACGTGGCCTGGTATCGCGAGCTTACGGCCGACGGCGTCCTGTCGGGCGCTTAGGCGACGGGCGGCCCGGTGCCGATCGCCGAGGACGGTTGGCTGAGCGAGCGCGTCGGCTGCCCGGTGTTCACGCTCGACGCCGACGCCTCGGCCGCCGAGCTCGCCGAGCACGGCCGGTCGGCGGGGCGTGCCATGTACCAGGCGAAGCTGCCCACGACCTCCGTGGAACGCGTCCGGGAGCTGTGCCGGGCGGGCATGTACCCCGTCGACGTGGCGGTCACCCTCGAGGCCGACCCGGCTGCCATCGCGGGCCCGTCATCCGATGACGTGCGGGTCGGGCAGGCGCTCCCCGACCAGGGCGAGGCGCTTCGGCGCGTCGCCGAGACGAGCTTCCGCTACTCGCGCTTCCACCTCGATCCCGGTGTGGCGATGGTCGCGGCCGACCGGATCAAGCGCGACTGGATCGACAGCTACCTGCGCGGCGCGCGCGGCGACGAGCTGCTGGTGGCGCACGTGGACGGTCGCGTGGCGGGCTTCCTCGCCGTGCTCGTGGACCGCGGCGGCGATCCCCCGGCGCGGGTGATCGATCTCGTGGCCGTGTCCGAGGAGGCGCGCGGGCGCGGCGCCGCCCGGGCGCTGAGCGCGCGCGTGGCCGCCGACGCGCAGAGCGGGTCCGAGATCGTGCGCGTGGGCACGCAGGCGGCCAACGTGAACGCGACCCGCATGTACGAGCGGCTCGGCTTCCGGGTGGCGCGCACCTCCTACACCCTGCACATGCACCTGGGAGGCGCGGCATGACCATGCGGATCGGCGGCTTCGGGCTCGGCGAGCGCCCGCTCGTGGTGGCGGAGCTGGGCAACAACCACGAGGGCGACCCGGGCGTGGCGCGCGAGCTGATGGCCGCCGCTGCCGACGCCGGCGCCCATGCGGTCAAGCTGCAGACCTTCCGGGTGGAGAGCTTCGTCCGCCCCCAGGACGAGCGCCGCTTCGAGCAGCTCGCCCGGTTCGAGCTCGCCCCGCGCGACGTTGAGTCGCTGGCGCAGCTCGCCCGCGACCTCGGGGTGCTGTTCATCAGCACGCCGCTCGACCTCGGCAGCGCGGAGCTGCTCGAGCCCCTCGTGGACGCCTACAAGGTGGCGTCGGGCGACAACGACTTCGTGCCGCTGCTGGACCGGCTCGCGGACAGCGACCGGCCGCTCATCGTGTCGACGGGGCTGTTGGACCTCGAGGGGGTCCGCGGGGTCAAGGCGCGGATCGAGGCCCGCCGCGCCGAGCGCGGTGCCGGCGCGGACCTCGCCTTCCTCCACGCGGTCACCGCGTATCCCTGCCCGCCAGAGGAGGTGAACCTCGCCGCGATCCCGATGCTCGCGCGGGAGCTCGGCTGTCCGATCGGATACTCCGATCACACGCTCGGCATCGAGGCCTGCGTCCTGGCGGCCATGCTCGGCGCCGCCATCCTCGAGAAGCACGTGACGCTGGCGCACGACTTCTCCGACTTCCGCGACCACCAGCTCTCGGCCACCCCGGACGAGCTGCGCGGGCTGGTGGCGGCCGTCGGCCGCGCGCAGGTCCTGGGCGGATCGGCGGCCAAGGAGGTGCAGCCCGCGGAGCGGCAGCTCCACGACGCCGTCCGGCGCGCCATCGTGGCGGCGCGCGACCTCCCGGAGGGGACCACTCTCGCGGAGGCGGACCTGACCTGGATGCGGCCCCGCGACGGCCTAGCGCCGGGAAGCGAGGCCGAGCTGGTGGGCCGGCGGCTCGGCCGCGCCGTCGCCCGCGGCGAGGCGATCCTGGAGGAGCACCTGGCGTGAGCGAGGTCTCCGCCACGAGCTGCCCCCTCTGCGGCTGCGGGCGGCTCGAGACGGCGTTCCGCTACGAGGAGCCGCCGGCGGGGGAGACCGCCTTCCCGCTGCGCGAGGGAGAGCGCTACGAGCGCGAGTACCGGCGCTGCGCGGCGTGCGGGCACTTCCTGGCGGTCCACGACCTCGACCTCGACCGGCTCTACGAGGGGGAGTACATGGACTCGACCTACGCCGGCGACCGGTTGCGCGAGACCTTCGAGCAAATCATGGGCCTACCGCCCGAGCGCTCGGACAACGTGCAGCGGGTGGAGCGCATCGAGCGCTTCTGGTCGGATCGGGGCGGCGCCCGGGGAGCCACGCTGCTCGACGTGGGCAGCGGCCTCGGCGTGTTCCCGGCCCGGATGAAGGACGCGGGCTGGGCCTGCACCGCGCTCGACCCGGACCCGCGGAGCGCGCGGCATGCCACGGAGGTGGTGGGCGTCGAGGCGGTTCAGGCCGACTTCGCGACCGCGGCGGGCCTCGGACGCTACGACCTTGTGACCTTCAACAAGGTCCTGGAGCACGTGGCCGACCCGGTGGCGATGCTTGCGCGGGCGCGCGAGTTCGTGGCTGACGGGGGTGCCGTGTACGTCGAGGTGCCGGACGGCGAGGCGGCGGCGCAGGAGGGCCCCGGGCGCGAGGAGTTCTTCGTCGAGCACCTGCACGTGTTCAGCGCCGCCTCGCTGGCGCTGCTCGCCGACCGGGCCGGCTTCGCTCTCGCCCGGCTCGAGCGGGTGCGCGAGCCCAGCACGAAGTACACCCTCGCCGCCTTCGTGGTCTGAGCGGATGGCCGCGCCCACCGCAGGCCGGACCCTGTCGCTGTGGTCCGCCTCGCCCGGCGGCGACGCGGTGGCGGGACGCGACCTCGTGCTCGAGATCCCGGCCGAGCACGGGCTCGAGCTGCCGGTCGGCGCCGGGCTCGACGACCACCTCGACGAGAGCACTCGCCTGCTCGTGGACAGGCGCGCCCGCGAGCGCTTCCGCGAGTGGAGCGAGCGGCGCTCCGCCGCCCTCACCGTGGAGGGGCTCGACCTGACCTCGATCTGCGAGCTCGAGCTGCTCGCGCAATGCTTCGTTCCGGCGGCGCGGGTGGACATCGCCCTGCCGCGCGCCATCGAGGTCGCGGGAGCGCGCGCCCTGACGCTGCGGGCGCTGGCGCCGGGAATCGCCGGCGTGATCCGGGCGGTGGCGGCGCGGGAGGGGGTGGCCACCTCCGAGCTGAGCGAGGCAGCGAGCGGCGCGACCATGCGCTGGCGCGGCCCGTCGACCGCGGTCCGGGCCGTCGCCGCGGCGGGCCTTCCTGCGAGGGTTCGCGGGCGCGTGCTCTGCGTGCCGTACCCGAATCTCACCCCGGTGCTGCGCCGGCTCGCAGCCGGCGACGCGCGCACGCGCCCCGTGGCTTCGGGGGTCCTCGTCCCGGGGCTGGACCTGCGCTCGGCGCTCGAGACCGCGGCGCGGGGCGGCTGGCTGGGCTACCCGGGGGCCCGCGCCCGCCGCCTTGCGGGCCAGCCCGTGGCGAGCGCCATCGACGCCGCGGCTCGTGGCCCGGTCCAGGGAGACGAGCTCGCGCGGGCGCTCGACGCCTGGGCCCTCGCGTACGTCCGCGAGCACGCTCCCGGTGTGCTCGCCAGCGCCCGGCGCGCCCGGCGGGTCTTCGGCGCGGACCGGGTGCGCGCGCTCGTGGTGCCCTTCGACGAGCCCCCTGCGATGGCGGGACTCGTGACGGCGGCGCGGTCGGCGGGCGTGCCCTCCCTGATCGTGCAGCACGGCTACGACGCCGAGCTAGGGGTGCGCGACAAGACGCGCGTCGACGTGGCGGCGCTGTGGTCGGAGCGCGACGGAGAGATCCTGCGGGCGGAGTCGCCGGCGCGGGGCGTGGTCACCGGCAACCCCGCGGCCGAGCAGCTCGCGCAGGCGGCGCCGCGCGCCGCCCGGTGCGACCGCACGCTCGTGCTTGTCGATTACCACTCGCGCCTGTCCGCGCGCGTGCCCGAGCGGGTGAGCCAGCGGCACCTCGAGGCGGCGCTCGAGGCGATCGCCGTCGCGCGTCCGGGCACCACCGCGGTGGTCCGCCCCCATCCGAGCACCCACGGCGCCGAGGCTCGCATCCCGGGGCCGAGCGGGCTGAGGGTGGAGGTCGACGCGTCCGCGCCGATCGAGGGGCTGCTGAGCGGCGTGGACGCCTGCATCGGCGCGATGTCCACGGCCACGCTGCAGGCCGCAGGCCACGGCGTGCCGGTGGTCTACCTCGACGTGGCGGGCCTCGAGCGGCCGCCGCCGTTCGACGGCTCGGCGGTGCCGGTGGCCCGCGACGCGGTGCAGCTCGCCGACGCCCTCGCCGCCGCGGTCGCGAGGCCGGACGTGACCGGCCAGGCCGAGATGCTCGACGCGCTGGGCGCCCGCCCGAACGCGACCGGCGCCGTCTGCGACATCGTGGAGCAGCTCGTCGAGCGGGCTGGCTCCCCGGGCGCCTGAGTACCCTCGGCGGCTCCGTGGTCACCAATCTCGCCGACAAGGGCTTCTGGGAGGACGAGTTCTACTGGGCGCGGGCACAGGTGCCCTGCCGCCCCGACCCCGCCTTCACCTTCGATCGAGCGGTGATGCGCGAGCTGGCCGCTCACGCGTCGGTGGAGCGCGGTGAGCGCGTGATCGAGATCGGCTGCGCGCCGGCCAAGTGGCTCGTGTTCTACGGCGAGCGCTTCGGCGCCCGGCCCTCCGGCGTGGAGTACAGCCAGAAGGGTGCCGAGCTGTCGCGCGCAAACCTCGCTTCCGTCGGGCTGGAGGGGGAGATCCACGAGGCCGACTTCTTCGAGCTCGAGCCGCGGCCCCACGACCTCGTGCTCTCGCTCGGCTTCATCGAGCACTTCGACGACCTCGAGGCCGCCTTCGACCGTCACGTCGCCTTCGTCGCCCCCGGCGGGCGCCTGGCCCTCGGAGTACCGAACTTCCACGGCCTCAACCGCGTGTCCCAGTGGCTCGCGGATCCGGCCTACCTCCGCATGCACAACCTCGCCGCGATGGATCGCGGACTCTTCCAACGCCTCGCGGCCACGCGCGGGCTCGCGCTCGAGCACCTCGACTACTTCGGGGGCTTCGAGCCGGCGCTGATAACGCCCGGGGGCTCCGGGCGCGCGCCGGCGCGACTTGTGGCCAAGGCGATCATCCGCGCGGGGCTCCTCTACCGGCGCCTCGGCAGGGCCGACGAGATCGACCATCCGCTGCTCTCGTGCTACCTGCTCGGGGTCTTTCGCCGGCCGCGATGAGCGGAGCCGCGCCCTCCCCCGATCTCGAGCGGTTCGTGGGCGAGATGCCCACCGAGCGGCGACCGATCCTCGATCTGATGCGCGAGGCGGCCGCGGCCCAGCCCGCCGGCGCGCGCGTGCTGGACGCCGGCGCGGGCACCGCTCCCTACCGCGAGCTGTTCGCCCACTGCGACTACGCGACCGCCGACTGGGAGGCCTCGATGCACGAGGGCGCGCGCACGGCCGACATCGTGGCCTCGCTCGACGCGCTCCCGGTGCCGGACGCGAGCTTCGACGCCGTGCTCAACACCCAGGTGCTCGAGCACGTGACCGACCCGGTGAAGGTCGCCTCCGAGCTGCACCGCGTGCTCGTGCCGGGCGGCCGGCTCTGGCTCACCGCGCCGCTCCTGTGGCCGCTGCACGAGGAGCCGTACGACTTCTGGCGCTTCACCTCGCACGGCCTGCGGCAGGTGCTCGAGCAGGCCGGCTTCCGGGTCGAGCGCCTGGAGCCTCGCGGGGGGTACTTCAGCGCGCTGGCCACGGTGCTTGCCGGCGCTCCCTACTGGACCGGTCCGGCTCCGCGCCGCGAGCCGCTCCGCCGCGCGCTCGCCCTCGCGCTGCACGGCGTCGCGCCGCTCGTCCGGCGCCTGGACGCGCTGGACGGCCAGCGCTCCCTGACGCTCGGCTACGCCTGCGTGGCGTCGCGGCCCGAGTAGAGCCGCTCGTGCTCGGCGAGCATGCGCTCGACCGTGAACTTCTCGCGCCAGCGCCGCTCCGCCTCCGCTCCCATCTCCGCCACCGCCCGGCGGTCGGCGGCGGCCTCGTCGAGCAGCGCCGCGAGCGCCGCGCCGCTGCCGCGCTCGAACACCCGCCCGCTGCGCCCGTCATCCACCGCCTCCGGGATGCCCGACAGGCGCGAGCCGAAGGTCGGCGTGCCGGCGGCGGCCGCCTCGAGGATCACGAGCGGCATGCACTCCTCGCCGGTCGAGGGCACCGTGAGCACGTCGAACGCGTGATAGTAGGCGCCCACGTCGCGCCTCAGGCCGGGCAGATCGAGCCGCTCACCCAGGCCGGCCTCATGAGCGCGCTCCTCGAACCCGGCCGGGTAGCGGCCCACCACCACGCCGCGCACCGGCGCCGCTGTCGCTCGCAGGGCCTCGAGGAAGACGTCGTAGCCCTTCTGGGCGACCGGGCGAGCCGACACCATGCCGACCACGAGCTCGCCGTCCGAGGCCAGTCGCTCGCGCAGCTCGGGCGCGGCTTCCGCGCCGGGCGGAGCGTTCACTCCGTAGTGCACGAGCTGCGCCAGCCCGGGCGGCAACCCGCGCCGCTCGCCGAGCCCCGCCTCCACCGCCCGGGTCGGGCACACGATCACGTGGGTGTTCCGCCAGACCAGCTGGTCGGCAACGCTCTGGCCGCGGCCCTCGCGCGGCCACGGGTTCGAGTGCACGGTCATGATGCGGCGGTTCACGCCCGCAAGCCGCGCCGCCAGCGGGGCGAGGCGAAGGAGATCGGAGCCCGGCCAGCCGCCGTTGTTCACGTGCAGCACGTCGGGCCCGATCAGCCGAAAGGCTCCGGCCATCCGGCGGAGCTGGGCGGCCAGCGCCGCCACCCGCCGCCGCGGCGTGGGTGCGTCGTGATAGGCGTCGCTGAACGCGCGCGCGGCGTGAGCGCCCGGCGCTTCCCGCGCCGCGTAGGCCACGAGATCCGCCTGGGGGGCGAGCAGGTGGACCTCGTGGCCGGCATCGACCATCCCGGCGGCGAGGTCAACAAGGTGGCGCTCGGCGCCGCCGATCTCGCGGGTGTCGGTCAGATAGAGGATCCGCACGGCGAGCGGGTGAGGCTAGCGAGGGCAAACCCCGGGCTCACCCGGGATGAGCGTCCCGGACTGGTCGCTATAGGGGGTGCTCAGGGACGTTCGTTGCGCGGTGCCACACTCATCACCTCGAGGCCGCCGACCACGTGGACTGGCGGGCGCTGTGCCGCGACGGCGCGCGCGTGCTCGATCTCGGCTGCGGAGCAGTCTGGCTGACCGGCATGCTCACCCGCAAGCCCCACATCGGGGAGGTGGTCGCCTGGGACAGTTCCCCGCGGTTGATCCGGGAGATGCTGCCTGCGACCGTTGAGTTGGTCGAGGGCGACATCGACCGGGTGGAACCGGTCTGCGGCGAGTTCGTGCCGCTGCTGGTAGCCGACGGCTCGGTCGACCTGGTGGTGATTAGCTCTGCCTTCCATCTCGCCGAGAGGCCCCGGGAGCTGCTCGACGAGCTGCGCCGCGTGCTCGCTCCCGGCGGTCGCCTGGTGTTGCTGAACGAGACGCCGTGGTCCCGGCTCGCGATGCTCACCTTCACCATGCGCACGTCGGCCGCGGCGCTTCTCAACCTCCTCGGTCGGCGGGCTCTCCTCGCACGTCCGGGTCACCTCGCCGCGGACCATGCCCTCTACGACCCGCAGCTCGGCGATCGGGCCATGACCCTGCCCCAGTGGCGCGCGCTCGCGGCCCGGTGCGGCTGGTCCCTCGAGCAGATCGACACCGGACTCCCCCCGTACCGGCCGCAGTACCGGGCGCGTGGCCGGTTGGAGCCGAACCTGAGCCACTTCGTTCTTCAGCCGAGCACGCGCCGGTAGGTCGCGAGCGTACCGCGGGCGGTCTCCTCCCAGGTGAAGCGGGCCGCGCGCTCCCGTCCCGCCGCCCGCAGGCGCTCGGCCTCGGCCGGGTCCCCCACCAGCCGCCTCACGGCGTCCGCGATCTCGCGCGGCGAGCGCGGGTCGAAGCGCAGCGCCGCCTCGCCGACTACCTCGGCCACCGCGCCCACGCCTGAGCAGGCCACCGGGACCCCTCGGCTCATCGCCTCGAGCACGGGGAGCCCGAAGCCCTCGGAAAGCGACGGGAAGACGAAGCAGCTCGCGCTCGCGTACAGCCCCTCGAGCTCCGAGCCTCCCACCCAGCCGAGGAAGCGGGTCTGGCCGCTCACGCCGAGCGTCGCCGCGCGTTCGCGCAGCTCCGCCTCGTGCTCGGTGGGATAGCCGGGGAGCACGAGCACGGGCCGCTCCTCCGGCGCGAGCAGCGCCATCGCGTCGAGCAGCGTCGTGAGGTTCTTGTGCGGTCGCTTGGCCGACACGGTGAGCAGCAGGCGCTCGTCCGGGTCCACATGCAGGCGCTCTCTCACCTCGGCCGCCGGCATGGGCTCGTCGCGCCGCCGGCCGCCGAGGCCGAGCGGCACCACGTCGACCTTGTGGGCAGGTAGCCGCAGCAACGTGAGCAGCTCCTCCCGCATCGCCTGGGAGTCGGCGATCACCCGATGCGCCCGCCTCGCCGAGAGGGGCACGAGCACCCGCATCCCGAGCCCCCGCACACCGAAGTGGGCCTGGGGCACGGTGCGGTAGTGGAGGTCGTGGATCGTGGACACGCGCCTGAACCGTCCCCAGCCCGGCCCGGTCGAGCCGAGGCTGTGCACGAGCGCGACGCCCGCCTGCGTGGCGAGCCTCGGCAGGAGATGCTGCTCGCCGCGCACCCACTGAAGCCGGTTGCGCGCCAGCACGGGCACGGTCACGGCGGGAACGAGCTCGCCCCAGGGACCGCCGCCGGCCTGCGCGGCCTCGCGATTCACGAATGCCGTAAGCCGCAGCTCCGGCGCCACCGCCACCAGCGCCTCCACGAGCTCCCGCGCGTATGTCTCCATGCCACCGGTCTCGCCGGGCACGAGATAGACGAGGTTGAGGCCGACGTGCGCCCGCACCGCTAGATGGTTGGTTCCGAATCCGCGTGCGCCTGGGGGCGCGCCAGGCCGAGCTGGGCGCCGACCGCCGACGAAGCCGATACTCGAAGCAATATCGGTGAGGAGGTGGGTGGCGATCCGGCGAAGGCGTGGCGTGTCATCCAGGGGCGCGAGGGCTTGGAATCAGCCATCTACCTAGGACCGCCGCGCCCGGGCGAGGGCCATACGCGTCCAGTGCGGCCAGCGCCGCGGCTGGCTGAGGGCAGCCGACGCGAACGCCGGCAGCGCCCGCAGCGTCTCGCCGATTCGCGCCCGCCGCCCGGCCTGCCGGTGCTCGGCCAGCCGCTCGAAGGCCTCGGCCGCGCGGGCCGTTCGCAGGGCGCCGCGCGCGATCCGCTGCTGCTCCGGGTCGAGCCGGCCGCGCTCCAGGGCGCGCCGGTAGGTCGCCTGGGTGGTGCGAGCCATGCCGAGCCTGCTGCTTGACACCGATCCGGCCGCGACCCGGTACACCACGAGCGGCTCGGGGGTGCCGATCACCTCGTGACCCTGCTCGACGATCCGCAGCCAGAGGTCGTGGTCCTCGGAGCCCCAGCATTCGGTCGAGAAGCCGCCCAGCTCGCGTACCACCGCCGCCGGGCAGAGCGCGGAGACGAAGATCGGGTTGGAGCGCAGCAGGCTGCTCAGGGTGGCGCCGTCCGGGTCCCCGTGCTGGTCGGCGTAGGTGGAGGGGAGCCTCCCGGCCGGGCCCTCGAGATACGCGTTGCAGGCCACGATCCCCACCCGGCGGCCCTCGGCGCTCGCCGCGGCATACAGCCGCACGAGCCGGTCGAGGTAGGCGGGCAGGAGCCGGTCGTCGGCGTCCAGGAAGGCGAGCAGCTCCCCCGTGGCGTGCTCGATCGCGAGGTTGCGCGCGCCCGCCGGCCCGCGGTTTGCGTCGGTGACTACCACCCGCACGCGCGGATCCTCCGCGGCCAGGCGGTCCAGAATCGTCGCCGTCCCGTCACGGGAGGCGTCGTCGGCGACCACGTGCTCCCAGTCGCCGAACGTCTGCTCGCGCACCGAGGTGACGGTGGCCGCGATGGTCTCGGCGCTGTCGTGGGCCGGGGTGATGACGGTGACTTGGGGCATCTGACAGGCTCAATGGTTCCATGCCGTCCGGGCCCGTGACACCCGGCGCCGCCGAGCGCCACGTGGCCCGCGGCGCGCTCGTGCAGCAGGTGGCGCAGGTGTTCGGCACGCTCGTGATGCTGGGCGTGATCACGTTGCTCGGCCGGACCCTGACGCTCAGCGAGTTTGGCGTCTACGGCCTCCTGATCTCGGTCGCGGGCTATCTCCTGATCGTCCAGCTGAGCGTGGAGGCTGCGGCCGTGCGGGCGATCTCGTCGCGCACCTCCGAGCGCGAGCGGGCCACCCTGTACGGCACCGCGCTCGCGTTCTACTCGCTGCTCGGGATCGGCGCGGGCGCGCTGATCGCGGGCGGCGGCTCGCTGCTCGTAGCGGTCCTCGGGATCGGCCCGGACCTCCAGGACGAGGCGACCACGGCGGTCCTCGTCCTGGGCGGCGTTACCGCGCTCGGGTGGCCTCTCAAGGTCTTCCAGGACGGCCTGCGCGCCAACCAGCTGTTCGGACGCGCGGCGCTGGGCGAAATGCTCGGCTACGGGACGGTGGGCGCGCTGATGGTCCTGTTCGTGGCGCTCGACGCGCACCTGTGGGTGCTGATCGCGGTTGGCGGCTCGCTCTCGGCCCTGATCGGCCTCTGGTGCGCGGTCGTGGCCTCCGCCCGCGCCCTGTCACCGCCGCGGCTGCGCGACGCGGACCGGGCCGAGGGCCGAGCGATGCTCGCGGTGGCCTGGCAGCTCTTCCTCGCGGGCGTCACGGACATCGTCATCTACTCGCTCGACAGGGTGATCCTCGCGGCCTACCGCTCGCCCGCCGCCGTCGGGCTGTACGAGGGCGCGGTGCGACCGCACAACGTGCTGCGCCAGCTGCACGGCTCGCTCGTGCTCACCGTGGTGCCCGTGGCGTCCAGCTACATCGCCGCCGAGGACGAGTTCCGCGTGCGCGAGCTGCTCCTGCGCGGCACGCGCTACGTGCTCGCGGTGGTGGCGCCGGTCACGGTCGCGCTCATGGTGATGAGCGCGCCGCTGCTCGAGGTGTGGCTGGGCGAGCGCTTTCGCGTGGCGGCGCCGGCGCTCGCGCTGCTGGCGAGCTACTGGCTCGTGGGGGCGAACACCGGCGTATCCGGGGCGATGCTCGTGGCGGCCGGCCGCGTGAAGGCGCTTGCGTGGTACGCGTGGCTCGTGGCGGGCGTGAACCTCGCGCTGGCGCTCATCCTCACCCCCTTCCTGGGGCTCGAGGGGGTCGCCCTCGCGATCGCGCTGCCGTACTTCTTCCTGTTCCCGATCTTCTTCCACCTCGTGCGCACCACGTTCCCGGCCGCGACGGTGCGGGACTTCGCGCGCGAGGCGTGGTTGCCCACCTACTCGCTCTGCGCCCTGCTGGCGCTTGCGCTCGGCGCGGTGCGCCTGTTCTTCGAGCCGGACACCCTGCTCGAGCTCGGCGTCGTGGTGGTGGGGGCCCTCGCGCTGTACGCGCTCGCGTGGGTGGCCGCGTTCGCGAAGCCGGGGGAGCGGGCACTCGTGCGGAGCTTCCTGGGCCGCTGATCTAGGCTACGCGCCGGTGGAGCGCCAGGCGATGCGCAGGCTGTGGATCTTCGATCACGCCGACATCGCGGGAGGCGGGCAGCGCTTCGCCCTCCGGCTGGCTCGTCACGCCGCCGAGCAGGGCACGGAGGTCCAGGTTGTCTGCCCGGCCGCGAGCGCGCTCGCGGGCTGGTGTCGCGAGGCGGGCGTTGGCGTGGTCGACGCCGACTTCCCGCGGTTCGGGCCGGCCGAGCTGCCCCGCATGGCGGCGGCGCTCGCGCGCGGTCGCCGCCAGCTCGATGGCCTGCCCGCCGACGAGCTGATCGTGGCGAACTCGGCGCGTGTGCAGGCCTACCTCTTCGCGGCCTCCCGCCTTCGGCGCGGGCGGGTCAGGGTCGTGAACGTGATGCACGAGCAAGACAGCGCCCGGCGGCCGTCCGCGCGTTTTGCGTACCGGCGCTTCGGTTCGCTGCTCGTGATCGGTGAGGCCGCCGCCCGGGCCTACCGCGAGCGACTGCCCGGCCTGACCGTTCACGAGGCCAACAACTTCCTCTCAGGCGAGGAGCTCGCGAGCTTCGAGGCGCTCAGGGGCGGCCGGAGCGGCGCCGGCGGCCCGCCGACGCTCGGGACGCTCGGGCGGATGATCCCCGAGAAGGGCTTCGTCGAGCTGGTCGAGGAGCTCGCGGACAGCGCCGTGCGCGAGCACTGGGGGCGGCTCGTTCTGGCCGCCTTCCCGCAGGACGACCACTACGAGCGCGGGCTACTGGCGCGGATCGAGGAGCTCGGGCTCGAGCAGGCGGTGGAGCTGATCGCGCCCCGCCCGGCCGCCGAGGTGCTCGCCGGGATCGACGCGCTGATCGTGCCCTCCACCGGGCACGAGGCCCAGCCGACCTCGATCATCGAGGCGCTCGCCGCCGCCGTCCCCGTGATCGTCCGCGCGCCGCTGTGGTCGTCCGCGTACGCCGGCCTGCCGGTGCTCCGCTACGCCTCGCGGGGCGAGCTGGCCTCCGCGCTCGAGCACCTGCCCCCGGCTCCGGCCGAGCCGGCTGCGATCGCGGCCCGCTTCGGTCCCGAGCAGTTCATGGGCGCGCTCGAGACGGCCGGCGCCGCCGCCGGCTGAGCGCTCAGGCGCCAGCCGCGTCGTCCAGCCGGACGACGACGAGTGAATCGTTCTGGAACACGACGGGCCCGAGCCGAGCGACGCTCTCCGGCGTGGCCCCGAACGGATGGACGAGGTCGAGCGCCGCGTGCGTGACGCCATAGCGCTGAGCCGCCTCGCGGGCGGCCGTCCGGGCCACGCCGTCGTCCCCGTAGAACATCTCGTACTCGAGCCGCGCCCGGTCGGACAGGGCGCCGGCGGCGGCCGGGTCGGCCTGGAGCGCCGGGAGGGGGGCGAACTCGCCGTTCAGCTCGGTGCCGTACTCGCACTCGAGCAGCGCGCGGCGCTCGGCGAAGCCCGTCCAGTAGCAGTAGCGGGGGTCGTAGCCCGCGGCGTCCTGCCAGCGGTTGTTCACCGCCAGCACCGCATCGTCCGAAGTGTTGTCGGCGACCCAGCGCAGGCCGGTGTAGAGACCCGGGGTCAGGTTGGAGTTGTCCTGCGCCCACGTGACCTCGCCGAGCGCGTAGCGGTAGAACGTCTGCGGGGTGTTCTGGCCCTCGTACGCGCCCGGCGGCCCGTCGGTCGCCCAGACGGCGAGCACCAGCGCGCACACCACCGCCGCGGCCGCCACGGACACGCGCACGTTCGAGAGGTGGCGGCGCGCGAGGAGGACCATCCCGGCCCCGGCGGCCACGCCGGCGGCCACGTAGCCGTAGTAGAGGAAGTACACGTCGCTGTCGCTTGGGTGGAACAGCGTGTAGTACGCGATCAGGCTGGCTCCGAGCAGCGCGAGCAGCCACAGCTCGGCAGCTCCGAGTCGCCGGCCGCGCGCGCGGATGAGAACCCACAGGCCGAGCGCGAGCGGCGCGAGCAGCTTCGCGGTCTCGAGCACGGCCGAGAGGGCCACGACCACGGCCTTGGGCACGCCGGTCAGGCCGAGCTCGGAATTGATCCAGGAGGCCGGGTTGAGGCGAGCGACATCGTTCAGCAGCCTCACCTCGATCTCCCCGCTGGCCCCGGGGTAGAGGACCAGCCGCGAGACCAAGGCGCACAGCCCGATCACGGCTCCGGCCACCAGTGCGCGCCCGAGCAGCACGCGCTCGCCCAGCGGCCGTCCGCGCTCGAGCCAGAGCGCGGCCGCGCCCACGAGCGCGATGCCCAGGAAGCAGACCGGCAGGATCGTTGACTTCGAGCCGCTGGCCGCCGCCGCGAACACCCCCACGAGCACCCAGCGACGCGGGTCGCCGAGCCCCTGCCGCGCGCCGAGCTGCTCCCCCACGAGGAGGGCCATCGGAAGGAAGAACAAAAGGCCGAACCCGTACGACGCGCTCTCGTAGATGTGCGTGAAGAACTCGGACGGCGGCCGCGGCCAGGGATCGAACGCCCCCACCAGCAGCACGAGCCCGGCCCCCACGATCCCGGCCCACGAGCCGGCCCCGATCGACCTGCCGATGGCCACGAGTTGCAGGCACACCAGCGCCAGGACCGGGAAGACCCAGAGCCGGAAGTTCACGACGCCGAGCTCGAGGTCGGTCACCTGGCTCACGGCGGCCATGTGCAGGTAGGCGAAGTAGTGGTAGTGGAGGTCGAGGCCGGCGGCGTTCGGCAGCGTGAGCGGCCAGTGGTTGAGCGCCTCGGCCGCCAGCGAGAGCTGCCAGACGTAGTCCTGCGCGTAGCTCACCGGGCCGGTCAACTCGGCGGGGAGCGGGGTGAGCGTGAAGTAGCGCTCCGCCACGTAGACCATCAGCACTCCCACCAGCACCGCCAGGCCCCAGCCCCAGTAGCGCGAGCCGTCGTAGTCCTCCCGCGGCTCCGCCGCGCGTTCGCGCCGCCGTCGCCGCGCCAGCAGCACGCCGCCGGAGAGCGCGATCACGACGGGCGGATACGCCCAGAACAGGCCGCGCGCGCCGAGGGCCGCGGTGAGGGCGAACGCGGCGAGCTCGAGCGCGTATCCGAGCGGCCAGCCAAGGGCGAGCTCGCGCAGGCCGACCCGGCCGGCGCGAGCGAACGCCATGTACGCGAGCACGCCGGGAACGGCCACGAAGGCCGCCTGGTAGGCGAGGTAGCGCAGGATCTGGCCGACCGATACGCCGAAGATCAGCCACAGCACGATCGCGAACGCGAGTACGAGCGCGGCCGGCCCCCACACGTTGCGGGACTGGCGCTCGTGCCCGGCGCCGGCCGCCTCGCCGGGCGCGCTCCGGGGGGTGTCGGTCGCCGTGCTCACGCCTCGCGCCGGTCGAACCAGCGGTGGTACCAGAGGCTCACCGCGCTGGCGTTGAACCCGCAGTTCTCGTACAGGCGCAGGGCCGGCACGCTGCGGCCCTGGGTGGTGACGGTGGCGGCACCGGCGCCCTCACGGGCAAACCACGCGAGCGCCGCCTGGCAGAGGCGCGTGCCGAGGCCGCGGCCGCGGGCGCGCTCCGCCACCCCGAGCAGGCCGATGCGCCCGTCGCCGCTCTCGTCGAGCTCGCAGGTCACGAAGCCGGCCGGCGCGCCGTCCACATCGGCGCAGAGGACTAGCTCGGCGAGCTCGCCGGCCAGGGCGCGGTCGAGCCAGGTCTCGAACAGGGCGGCACAGAGGTCGTGCGGGAAGCGGCCGTCGAAGAAGAAGCGCGAGGCCGTGAACGCCTCGCGGCTGATGGCCGCGAGCGCGTCCCGGTCGGCCGCTCCCGCGGGGCGCACCCGCTCGAGGAGGGCCGGGTCGGGCGCCGCGGCGTCCAGGTTGCGGCGCAGGTCGATCCGCACGTCCACCAGCTCGAACGAGCGCGCCTCGACCGCCCGCAGCGTCTCCCCGTCGTCGCCGCTCGCCAGGAAGTAGAGGCAGTCCACGGCGTGCTCCTCGCACCACGCGAGCGCGGCCTCGGCCTCCTCGTCGTCGACACGGCCGGGGCGCAGCCGCGCGATCGTAAGCCCGAAGAAGCGGCTGTCCCAGTCGAGCAGCTCACAGCGACCGCTCACCGTGGCCCCGCGGGGCGGAGCGCTCACACCGATGCCGGATCGAGCGGCTTCTGGGCCGCCGTCGAGCGCGCCGCGGGGTTCTCGACCACGTCGTTCACGATGTAGTAGGGCCGGCCCTTGGCCTCGGTGTAAATGCGCCCCACGTACTCGCCCACCAGCGCGATGATCAGAAGCTGGACGCAGAGCAGGAAGAAGATCACGGCGAACGCGGACACCGTGCCCGACACGCCGGCGCCCACGAAGATCCGGTAGGCGATGAAGATCAGCGTGGCCACGAAGCCGAGGAACGAGGCGGCGAGGCCCAGCGCCGTGAGCACCCGCAGAGGGAACACGGCGTATCCGGTCACGAGGTCGAGGAACATGTCGGCCAGCGTGCCCAGCCGGTAGCGCGACCCGCGCTCGTCCCGCGCCTGGTGCTCGACCGGGATCTCCTTGATCGGCACGCCGAGCCAGGCCACGACCGCGGGCACGAACCGGTGGCGCTCGGTGACCTGGAGCATCCGCTCGACCACCTTGCGGTCGTAGGCGCGGAACATCGAGCCGAAGTCCTGGAGGTCGGTCTTCGTCTGGCGGTTGAGCCAGCGCGTCATCACGCCGGTGATCTTGCGCCGCAGCCAGGAATCGCGGCGATCGGCCCGGAATCCCGACACCACCGGCCACTCGGGCGAGACCTCCGCCACCAGTCGCACGATCTCGTGCGGGGGGTACTGGAGGTCGCTGTCCATCGTCACGACCACCGCTCCGCGCGTGTGCGCGAGGCCGGCGAACACCGCTGGGTGCTGACCGAAGTTGCGAACCAGGCGGACCACCCGCGTGGGATGCCTGAAGTCGCGCGCCAGCGCCACGGCGCGGTCTCCGGTCGCATCGGCGCTCCCGTCGTCCACGAGCACGAGCTCGGCCGTTCCCGGCATCTCGTCGAGAACGGCGCCCACCCGCTCCATCATGGACGCCAGGCCGTCCCCCTCCTGGTAGCAGGGAATGACGATGCTGACGTCCACCACCGGTTCGCGAGAGTCCTCCCACGCCGGATTCTGGTGACTATCGCCTCGATCCAACCGGCGGCGAGGATAGCGGACGGGCCGCCTGCCACCTGCGCTAGCGTTGGGCGCTCCCGTGGGAGGAACAGACCGAATTCCGTTCAACCGGCCGCACGTCGTCGGCGAGGAATTCGCGTACATCCAGGAGGCGATCAGCCAGGGCAAGCTGTCCGGCAACGGCGTGTTCGCGGACCGCTGCGCGCGCTGGCTCGAGCGGCGTACGGGCGCGAGCCGGGCGTTCATGACCCCGTCCTGCACGGCCGCTCTCGAGATGTCCGCCACCCTCGCCGGGATCGAGCCGGGCGACGAGGTGATCATGCCCTCGTTCACCTTCGTCTCGACGGCGAACGCGTTCGTCGGGCGCGGCGGGGTGCCGGTCTTCGTGGACGTGCGGCCGGACACGCTCAGCGTGAGCGCAGCGGCTGTCGAGGCGGCCGTGACCCCCCGTACCAAGGCCGTGGTGGTCGTGCACTACGCCGGCGTGGGGTGCGAGATGGACGAGATCATGGCGGTGGCGCGCACACACGGGCTGCTCGTGATCGAGGACGCGGCGCACGCGCTGCTCGCGCGCTATCGCGGCCGCGAGCTGGGCGGCATCGCGCAGCTCGGGACGCTCTCGTTCCACGAGACCAAGAACATCCACTGCGGCGAGGGGGGAGCGCTGCTCGTGAACGATCCCGCGCTCGTGCAGCGAGCGGAGATCGTTCAGGAGAAGGGCACCAACCGAGCTCGCTTCTTCCGCGGCGAGGTGGACAAGTACACCTGGGTCGACACGGGCTCGTCGCACCTGACCAGCGAGGTGGCCACGGCCTTCCTCTGGGCGCAGCTCGAGCGGGCGGAGGAGCTCACGTCCGGCCGGCTCGCCATCTGGGAGGCCTACCACGAGGCCTTCGAGCCGCTCGAGGCGGAGGGCCTGGCCCGCCGCCCGGTGATTCCCGACGAGGCGGACCACAACGGCCACATGTACCACCTGCTGCTGCCCGAGGCCGAGCTCCAGATGCCGGTGATCGAGGCGCTGAAGCGCGACGGCGTGCACGCGGTGTTCCACTACGTGCCGCTGCACTCCTCGCCGGCCGGCCGCCGCTACGGACGGGCGAACGGGGAGCTCACGGTGACCGACGACGTGAGCGCCCGCATCGTTCGTCTCCCGCTCTGGTACGGGCTCACCGACGACGAGGTCGAGCGCGTGATCCGCGGCGTCGTCAACGCCGTGACAACAGTCAGCCCCGCCGCTCGGCGACCACGAGCAGAGAGCCCCCGGCCGGAAGCGCCACACCCCGGCGAATCAGGGCGAGCTCCCCTCCTAGACACCACTCGAACAGCGCGCTGACCGGTCGGGCCGGGCACAGCTCGGCCTCGAGATCCGCCTCCTCGCCACCGCCCCCGCGCACCAGCCGCGACAGGGCCATCAGCGGAAGCAGGCTGGACACGAACGACGTGACCTGCCTGACGGCGAACCCGGCTCGCTCCACCTTGCCCACGAGCTCGGCGCGCGAGTAGCGCCGCTTGTGGTGCGCCTGGTCGTCGCTGGCGCTCCAGAGCCACCGATGCTGGGGCACGGTGACCATCAGGCCGCCGCCGGGGGCCGCCACGCGTGCCAGTTCCGCCAGGACCTCCTCGTCCTCGTCGATGTGCTCGAGCACGTCGAAGGCGCCCAGCACGTCCCACTCGTCGCGCCAGGGCAGCCGGCGCGCGTCGAGCTGGAAGAGGTCGGCCCGCGGCAGCCGCTCGCGCGCGTGCTCGAGGCCGTGCGTGAGCAGCTCGCCCCCCGCCACGTGCAGGGACGGGTTGGCGTCGGCCAGCGCGCCGAGCACGAAGCCGGTCCCGCAACCGATCTCGAGCATCGAGCCCGCCCGCCGGAAGTGCCGCCGCATCGTCTGCAGCAGCAGCCGGTTGCGCGAGCGAAACCAGAACGAGCGCGGCTCGAGCGTGGCGAGCAGGCGGGACAGGCCCGGGTCGTAGGAGCTCGTGTCCTCCTCCAGCTCCGGCGCGAACGCGAGGAAGCCGTTCCGCTCGGGCGGCTCGAACGAGCAGCGCGGGCAGCGCCAGCCCTCGGAGCCCCAGGTGGCCTCGCAGACGAGGCAGCGCCTCATCAGGCGCGCTCGTAGCGCTGCACGAGGAAGGCGGCGTGCACCGGGTCGAGCCGGGCGAGCCGGCTCGCCGCCCGGGGCGGCAGGGGGTAGTAGCCCGCTCCCAGCTCGAGGTCGGCGCGCAGTCCGTGGTGCGCGGCCAGTCCGGCCAGCGCGCGGCCGGTGAAGATGCGGAGGTGCGTCTGGCCGGGCGCGTAGGACTCCATGCCCTCCACGAAGTTGCCCGGGTTGCCCACGATCACCTCGTCGCTCACGTGGCAGGGAGTGGGCTGCCAGCCCACGGAGAGGGACACGATGTTGTGCCAGCTGGAGAGGTTGTTCGTGGACACGACGGCGTAGCCACCCGGCTTCAAGACGCGTGCGATCTCCCGCATGAAGGCATCGGTCTTCGGCACGTGCTCGATCACCTGGTTCGAGTGCACCACGTCGACGCTCCCGTCCTCGAGCGGCAGCGGGTCGCCGAGATCGCCGGCCACCACGTCCACGCCTGCGCTCCCGGCCGCGGCGGCGAACTCCTCGATGAACTCCACGCCGAGCACCTTCTCCGCGCCCACGTGCCGAGCCACCTCCATCGTCCAGGCGCCGTCGCCGCAGCCGAGATCGAGCAGCGAGGCGCCCGGCCGGGGGTCCATGACCGAGAGGATCACCCGCCGGTTCTCGTCCTCGGTCGCACGGAAGAGTCGCTCGAGGTAGCTCACGGCGTCGGCAGGCTACGCTAACGCGCCGTGGGGGCGACTCAGGGGTCTCAGGCAGTCGAGCGGGAGGCGGACTGGGATCGCCTGTGGTCCGACCAGGACGAGGCGCCCGGGAGCCTCGACGTCGAGCTCGGGAGCCTCCGCTGGCGCACGCAGCGGGACCTCGTCGAGCGCCGCTTCGGCTCGTTCGAGGGGCTCGAGGTCATCGAGATCGGTGCCGGGCAGGGCACCAACGCGCTCCTGTACGCGCTGCACGGGGCCCGCGCGACCGTGCTCGATCGCTCGAGCGTGGCGCTCGAGCAGTCGCGCCGGCGGTTCGCCCGGCATGGGCTCGAGGTCGAGCTCGTCGAGGCGGATCTCTTCGAGCTCCCGGCCGCGCTGCGCGACCGCTTCGACGTCTCCATGTCCTTCGGGGTGTGCGAGCACTTCCTCGGGCAGCGCCGGCAGCAGGTCGTGGCCGCTCACCTGGAGGTCGTCAAGCCCGGCGGGCTCGCCGTCGTCAACGTCCCCAACCGTCTGTCGCTCCCGTATCGCGCTTGGATGGGGATCCAGAAGCGGCGCGGCACCTGGAAGCTGGGCACCGAGGTGCCGTTCTCGGGAGGCGAGCTGAGCGACCTCGCCAAGCTCGCCGGCGGGGTGCCGTTGCAGCCGGTCCACGTGGGCGGCCTCGGGACCCTGGTGGGCCACGGGCTGAACCCCCTGCTCGCTCGACTCGGCGTTCGCACCCTGCCCGTCCCGCAGGTGCCGGTTCCGCTGCTCGACTACCTCGCTTACGACCTCCTGCTCCCGGTCGTCAGGCCGAAGGACCCCCGGGCGCGCGCCTGACCGCCGTAGCTCGCGGCCACCAGCTCGAGCGAGGAGTCGATCGAGAGCCGGCGGGCGTTGTGGGCGAACCAGCGTCCGGTCGACTCGCGCAGGGCGAGGCCGGCCTCGCTCACACGCAGGATCGCCTCGGCCAGGTCCGCCGCTCCGGCGCTCGCCGCCACGAAGCCGTTCACCCCCTCCTCCACCAGCTCGACGGCGGCGTTGTCCGGCGCCCTCGCCACCACGCTCGGAGTCCCCTTCGAGGAGGCCTCCACGACCACCAGGCCGTAGCCCTCGCGACGCGACGGCAGCGCCACGCACAGGGCGCTGCGCATCGAGCGGTCCACCTCCTCCGAGGCCACGAAGCCCGGGACCGACACTGCGCCGTCCAGCCCGCTCGCGCTCACGGCGGCCAGCACCCCCGCGCGCTCGGGCCCGTCGCCGAGGATCAGCCCGCGCAGCTCGGGCAGCCGCTCGCGGGCCAGGGCAATGGCGGGCACCAGCGCGGCCGCCTGCTTCTCCGGGATCAGGCGCCCGGCGAACACCACGAGCGGCTCGGCCTCCTCGGGCGGGGGCGGCGGCTCGAGCGCGCCCGCGTACTCGCCCTCGAGCACGGTCACCGGCCCGCGAACTCCGCCCTCCCGCAGGCGCGCGCCGTGCATCTTCGAGAAGCAGAAGGCGCGCTGCGGCACGCGCAGGCACAGCGCCTGCACCAGGTGCCCGATCCGGCCGCCCACGGCCCCCAGGTAGCCGGACCAGTACTCCCGGCTCCAGACCTCGTGCCAGTCGACCACGAGCCGGAAGCCGCGCGGCCGCCGCGCGACCGCGGCCGCCAGCAGCGAGAAGTAGGGGAACGAGGCGGTGTGCACCACGTCGTAGCGGTTGCGCGGGCGCAGCAGGTGGAGGAGCACGCCGAGGCCGAACACGAGCGGCGGCAGGATGCGGCGCCTGCCCTCGGCGGCGTACAGCCCCATGCGCGGCCCGGCGGCCACGACCCGCACCCCGGGAACATCGCCGCGCTCGCCGCGACCCCACTGCCGGAGCGTGACGTAGGTGACCTCGTGACCCTCCGCCGCGAGGCGCTCACCGAGGTTCCGGTACCACCGTTCGGCGCCGCCGACGGTGTAGGGATAGAGGCAGTCGTAGACGAGGCAAACGCGCATACGCGCCCGGAAAGGCTGTCAGACTGTCGCTAACCTCGCCGGCCACGAGGCGCGATTTCTCTGAGCACCGTCGAGCAGACACCTCGCTTCGCACGTGACGAACCGGCGCCTGCAAACGGCGCGGTCTCGGTCGTGATCCCCTGCCTCAACGAGGCGGCGTCGATCGAGCGCTGCGTCGAGCGCGCCCGTCAGGCGCTGGCCGACACCGGGCGGCCCGGCGAGGTGATAGTGGCCGACAACGGCTCCGAGGACGGAAGTCCCGAGCTCGCGCAGGCGGCCGGCGCGACCGTCGTGCTGGAGTCGCGCCGCGGCTACGGCAGCGCCTACATGGCCGGTTTCGCGGCTGCCAAGGGCGACTACATCGTGATGGCCGACGCCGACCTGACCTACGACTTCGGCGACATCCCGCGCTTCGTGGAGGAACTCGACAACGGCGCCGACCTCGTGATGGGCAACCGGATGGGCGGCATCCAGCCGGGCGCCATGCCGTGGCTTCACCGCTACGTCGGCAATCCCGTGCTCACCGGCATCCTGAACCTCTTCTTCCGCACCGGCGTGCGGGACGCGCACTGCGGGATGCGCGCGGTGCGCCGCAAGGCGCTCCCCGCGCTCGACCTGCGCACCACCGGCATGGAGTTCGCCTCGGAGATGGTGATCCGCGCGGGCAAGGAGCGGCTCGCGATCGAGGAGATCCCGATCCACTACCACCCGCGTGAGGGCGACTCCAAGCTGTCGAGCTTCCGTGACGGCTGGCGCCACCTTCGCTTCCTGCTCGTGCACAGCCCCACCTGGCTGTTCATCGTGCCCGGCGCTGTGATGGCCCTGATCGGCGTCCTGATCTCGCTCACGGTGCTGGGGCAGATCGAGATCTTCGGCCGCGAATGGGACCTCCACGCGATGGTCGGCGGGGCGCTGCTCATGATCGTCGGCACCCAGACGGTCGCGCTCGGCCTGTGCGCGCACGCCTACGGGACCTACTTCATGGGCGAGCAAGACGCGTGGTTCGATCACATGCGGGCGCGCCTGCGCCTCGAGCACGGACTGCTGCTCGGCGCGGCGCTCATCCTCACCGGCCTCGCGCTCACCGGCGTGATCGTCGGCATCTGGGTCGACCGCGGCTTCGGGGCGCTCTCGGAGGAGCGAATCGCGGTCCTGGCGGCGGCGCTCTTCATCATCGGGGTCCAGGTCTTCTTCTCGTCGTTCCTGCTCAGCATCCTCGGCCTGCGCCGGACCAGGCAGCCGCTGGCCGAGCGGCTTCAGTCCGAGCCGCGGAAGCTCGAGCCGACCGAGTAGAGCGCCCCGCCGGCGATCCCGACGGCCACCAGCAGGAAGACCACCCAGAGCAGGGGGGTGCCGAGCAGCGCCGGCTTGAACGCCGACGCGTGGTCGAGCATCTCGCCGGCCCGATCCAGCACGCTGCCGCTGTCCGCCGCCAGGAAGCGCACGCTGAGGTCGAGCGCGAGCTCCTCGCCTTCGACCGTCGTGACCGAGCGCACGACGTTGGTGCGCGCGTCGCTCGTCGCAAGGAGGCCCACGCCGCGATCCCCGCGGTTCTGGACGCAGAGCGTGCCGATCACCGAACGCTCCGGAGGTTCGATGGGGGCTCGGAGCAGGGCCGGGCGCTCGTAGCCGCCCTCGATCGTGGCGCGTGCGCTGTAGCCCTCGCCCTCCGCCACGACCTCGAGCGGGGGCCCGGTGCGCTTGGCCTCGAGGGCGGTGAGCTCCACTACCTCGCTGTCGGTGTCGAAGGCCACCTCCCCGAGGCACGCCTCGTCGCCCGGCCCGAGGCCGATGCTCTCGAGCGAGAAGAAGGGCGGCGGCACCGCCACCGCCGACACCGTCTCGCGCTCCCGCGTGAGATAGGGGATGAACCACGCGAAGCTCGCCAGGACGAGCACCAGCCCCGCGCTCGCGAGCGCGAGCAGCGATCGTGACGGACGCCTACGCATAGAACCTCACGAAGGTGATGCCGAGCGCGCTCAGCTGGAGCACCACGCCGAACGCGATAACCACGCCGGTCGCAATCGGCGCCAGTCGCCGCGGCAGCGCCATCACCACCACGGTCACGCCCATGGCGAGGACCGACACCAGCGGCAGGAGGTAGCGCCCGGTGATCAGCGGATCGCTCGGGTTCACGAGCAGGTCCCGGTAGGAGCTCACGTGGAGCGTGACGATCAGGGCCAGGGCGGTGAGCAGGACGAAGGCGACCTCGGGCCAGGCACGGCGCAGGTCCCGGGGGCGCCTGACCACGACCGTGTAGAGGCCGAGCAACAGCAGCAGCGTGGCGAGCGAGAGCAGGTCGGTGGCAAAGCGCGGGAGTTCGATCTCGAGCCAGCCCAGGTCGCCGTAGAAGGACTGGATGTAGACCTGCTTGAAGCCGTAGTCCGCCGGGCCGATGGCGGGCTCCATGAAGTCGAGCCTCGGCATGTAGAACTGCCAGACGTACGAGAGGAACTCGCGCGCGTCGAAGCCCTTCGCGCCCAGGCGCGAGACCTCGCCGCCATAGACGCCGCCGCCCGCTGCCCCGCCGGAGGTGAACACGTACAGCGCGAGGAGGGCGAGCAGCGCCGGGCCGGCGGCGATCGCGAGGCCGCGAAGCAGGTCGCGCCGCGGCGGCCGCCAGCGCACGTACGCGATCACGAGCAGGGCCACGAGCGCGCCGACCAGGGGGAGGCCGCGACCGTGGGTGAGCACCGACGCCGCGGTGGCGAGGCCGGCGCCCGCGAGGCGCGCGGGCGTGGGACCGCGCCGGACGATCAAGAGGCCGGCGTAGATGAACGCCGTCCAGGTGAGCGCGAGCAGGATGTCGGGGTTGATGATCCCCCCGAGCATCGCGAGCTTGGGCTGCAGCGCCACGACCGCGGTGGCCAGGGTGCGCGCCCACAGCGGGCGGAACAGCTCCGAGGCGATCAGCCACATGAAGCCCACGATCGCCAGGTAGAAGACCGCGCTCGCGAGCCGCATCACGTAGACGCGGTTGAAGAACGATCCGCCCGGCGCGAGGTGGTAGGGGATCGCCTCCAGCGCGTAGTAGAGCGGCGGGTTCTGGGCCACGGCGTTCGGGCCCAGCCCGTCGGCGCTCTCGGCGTCCGACAGGGTGGCCTCGACCTCGCGCCAGCGCTCCTGCTCGGCGTCCGACCACGCGGGGCGCGCTCCGAGCACGCCCCGGAGCGAGCGCAGCTGGGCCTCGTTCATGGCGGCGTTCTGCTCGGAGGAGATCGCGCGCCCGTTGCCGCCGCTCGCCACGGGGCCCGAGCCGGTCTCTGCGAGCTTCTGCACGTAGGCGAAGTGCGCGTCCTCGTCGGGCCCCTGGAACGGGGGCAGCACGAGGGCCCAGGCCACGACCTGGATGGTCGCGATCGCCAGCAGGGCCACGAGCGGGCGCGGTACGGCGCGGGATCGCCCGAGCGCGGAACGCCCCGTGGACACGCGAGCGAGCGTGCTGGACTGTCGGTCGGTTTGGGGCGGGGTCATCTCGCTGCCACGGGGGCGGAGGCGGGGCATGCTAGTGCCCAACGGGCCCGGAATACCGCTGGAGCGGGCCTGAGGTCTGTCACCATCTCCGCCTTCGTGCCTCGGTTCGGTCAGCTCTCTGCGCCAGCCCGGGACAGCCTGCCGCTGCTGGCGCTGGGGGCGCTCGTGGTCGGCATCACCGTGCTGGTCGGTCAGACGGCGGTCTCGAACCACTACGTCTTCGTCGACGAGGCCAACGCGATCTTCTTCGGACGCGAGATCGCCGACGACGCCTCGCTGGCCTGGTCCGGGAG
>Ga0075421_100001373_pt1 | contig 28336 bp, 27 predicted proteins | sample SoiMetdeltSBSDD5_FD_75292 | JGI IMG/M metagenome (GOLD analysis project Ga0075421, IMG submission 75292) | Bulk soil microbial communities from a Populus tree surrounding site in Tennessee, USA - Soil MetaG P. deltoides SBSDD5 | ecosystem: Environmental > Terrestrial > Soil > Tree plantation... | reverse complement strand
CTCGCGGCACCCTCTCCCCCCACTACTCGCGGGTTCCTTCTTCGGAGGCTTTCGGACACCGGCCCCCAGTCCCCAGCCGCACCCATTCCGATGGGCCGGCATCCGAAACCCTTCACGAAAACGGACACGACGGCATCCGGTCAAACGTTGGGCTGGCCAGGAAAATCTGGCTCCCACAACGCATGCGTGCGTCAGGCGCGTAGAGCGCGGAGCATGTCCGCGATCGACGCCTCGGAGCTTGCAACAACCAGCATCAGGGCCCAGGGGCGCAACTGTGCAAGGGTGCGCGAGAGCGCCTGATCGGTCGCTGAAGCGCCACCGAGCACGAGCGCGGTCGTCGCCACCCGCTCGAGGCTGCACGCTTCGCCGATGATCGCGGCCGCCGGCACGCTCTCTCCGGCGGAGGCGATCATGATCACCAGGTCCGCGCCGTCGATTTCGTCCAGCAGGTGCCTGGTGCGCCCGGAGAGATCGCTCAGCCAAGCCCGCACCGCGAGCTGGTCATTGGCGCGCGGCTCGGCGCAAAACGCCGACGCGGTGAGGAAGCTCGCCCCGTTCCATCGCTCCTGCGCGAGCCGCTCGGCCACCGCCTCGCTCGGCCGGTCGAGCACCACCACCTTCACCACGCGGGGGCGCGAGTTGGGATCGTCGATGCGGAAACGGCTCTCGGCTGCACTGCTGGCGCGGGCGGACTCGCTCTCCATGCTCACACCGAGGCGTGGGCGACGCCCGGACGCACGCTGAGCGCTTCCCTCCCGGCATCCTTGAACGGCCGATCCGGCGGCAGAATGAGGGCGGCGGAGCGCACTCGCTGGTGCGAGACGTCGACACCGGGAGGCTCGACGTCCTTTTCCATCAGGTTCCTGATGGCGCGCAGCAGGCGGTGTCGCGCCATGATGATGCCGTTGTCGGTCGAGACCAGGTTCTCCTTGGCGCGGTCGACGATGGGGCCCATGCTTTCCTGCAGCGACGCATCCTGCATGGCGATGCCCGCAACGCCGCTGAAAGTCCTCCCGGCTTTCTGCGCGGCACGGTCGATCAGATAGTCGTTGTCCTTGTTCGCCAGCGGCCTGAAGGTGCCGGGCACGTAACGGACGTGGATGCCCTTGCCGTCGCGCATCGCCTGCACCTCCTCCCGCGTCAGCGGGCGCGTCGGGTGGTAGTCGAAGCTCCAGGTCCAGCAGGTCTCGTCGTCGATGGGAATCCAGAAGTGGCCGTGCACGGGGTGGTCGCCCCGCGGCGGGATCATGGTGAAGGACGGCATCACCCACGGCGTGATGCGCCAGTAGTAGTGGCCGTCCTCCGCGTTGCGGCGCGCACCGACGTAGAGGCCGCCTGGGCTCTCGACGACCTCGAACACCGGCCGCGCGTCCCGCAGGTTGTATTGATTGCCCTGCGCGCCTTTGAAGAGCGGGTCGGAGTTCAGTTCGCCACGATGCAGGAACGACACGTGGCTGGAGTCGATGCCGCCCTCCATCGCCTGCAGCCAGTTGCATTCCTGCAGGCGTTTCGAGGTGAAACTGTGCCCGGGCGGGACAAGGGCGAATTCCCATTCCGGCAGAGGCGGTTGCTTCGCGGGTGGCCCCATGTAGGTCCACAGCACGCCGCCGCGCTCGACGAGCGGATAGGACTTGAGCTTGATCTTGGTGCAGAAGCCGCTTTCCTCGGGTTCCGAGGGAACCTCGATGCACTGGCCGGTATAATCGTATTTCCAGCCGTGGTAGGGACAGCGCAGGCCGCTTTCCTCATTGCGTCCGAACCAGAGCGACACGCCGCGATGCGCGCAATACTCGTCGATCAGTCCGTAGCAACCCTGCGTGTCGCGAAAGGCCAGCAACCGCTCCGAGAGGAGCTTGACGCGCACCGGCGGGCCCTCGTTGTCGGGCAGCTCCGCCGCCAGCAGCGCCGGGAGCCAGTAGCTGCGGAACAGCCGGCCGGCGGGTGTGCCGGGTCCCGTTTGGGTGAGCAGCTCGCTTTGCTCTTTCCTCAGCATAGGATGAACTCCGCCGACAGCGTGGATTGCCATAATAGCTTTCACGCGGCTCGGGAAAAAGCCTCGGTCTGCCCCAGGCGGTGAATGGCGAGTGGTGCAATGTCAGCTGCGCCTCGGCGAATAGCGCTGTGCCGGGTTGGAGATGTCGAGAGCGGTTGCGCCCTCAGGGTCGAGGCCGAGGGCCGGGTGCTTGCCGTGTTCAACGTCGATGGCGCGTTCTTCGTCACGGACGACGCCTGCACCCACGGTCCGGGCGCGTTGTCGGAGGGCTACCTGGAGAACGACATCATCGAATGCAATTTTCACGGCGGCCGCTTCAATGTCAGAACGGGAGAGGTCGCGGGTCCGCCGTGCATGATCCCCGTCAAGACCTACCCGGCCGTCATCGGGCGGGGCACGGTCTTTATCGAGCTGTCGGATTAGGTGTTCGGATGTTGTCCTCGCCGGGCGGCGGGCGTCCGCCCTTGCGATCGTGGGTCGGACTAGGGCGGCCGGACGCCCGCGCTCAGCTGCCTCTGCAATCGGTCTCGATGCGAGTGAGGCTGGCCACGTCGGCGCGCCCTTGGCCGTCGGCAACGTGAGTGAGCGTGATGGTCCCCGCCACGATACCCATTTGCGGGTCTGCGCGCAGATAGGTCGTCGTGCCCGCCCGCAGTGTGACCGTAATGGCGTCGGGCGCGTTCGACAGCGGGAGCGCGATCGGGATGTTCGAGACGGAAACGGAATGCTTGCCCGGAGAGAGGTCGCACATGACAAAGGCGCCCGGCTGGGCGGTGCCGGCCTTGCGGCCGTCGACCACAAAGTCGGGCTGGATCAACAGGCCCACAGGGTTAGTACGGTAGATGACCAGGCGTGCGCTGCCGGGTTTGAGGCCAACATTGAGAATCTCGCTACCCGTCGGTCCCGACGCACAGGCCGCCAACATCGTTGCAGCCACCAGCACCGTCACGCGACCGAGCATATCCCCCCCCACTCCGTACCACCAACGGACAACCGATATCAGTTACCATTATGGGGGAACAGGTGCCGTCGGCGCATGTTCGGTCGCCGCAGAGACACTGTTGCGGCGGCATCACACCTCAGCAGCAGGGCACCCGTGCAACAATGCAGTCCGGCTCGGATCGGAGTTCACTGCGGGACCCGCGGGGCCCATCGTCGAGCTCGCGGGCGCCGCGCCTCGTGCCGGGCCGGCCTGCGTTCAACGCCCCGCCGCTTCGGCCTTCACCGCATTGAACACCTGGGCGGCCGTCAGCATCGCCTCGCGTATGATGGGCACGCCCACGTAGCCGGTGAGATGGAGCAGCACCTCGGTGAGCTCCTCCTCGGTCCAGCCTTCCTTGAGGGCGAAGCGCAGATGGATGTCGAGCTCGGGATGGCGGCCGGTCGCGGCGTCCGAGACCACGCAAATGAGCGTGCGCGTCTTGATGTCGAGCCCCGGGCGCGACCACAGGGAGCCGAACACGGTCTCCGTCGCCACATCGATGAACTTCGTCATGATCGGATCGGCGTGGTACTCGGCCTGCCGGCGCGCGAAGGCCGCCTCGCCCATCAGCCTTCGGCGGATCGCTTCCCCCTTCTTGTAGAGCTCGCTGTCGGCAGCCATCGCGTCGTTTCCTTCCTGTTGCGTTCGTCTTCGAACCTGGTGGCTTCTCCGCGCCGGGCGTCATGCGGTGCCACAGCCCCGCATGGCAGTCCCGCCGACGCTCGACGCTAGCGCAGGCCGCGGCAGCCTGTCACGCCGCAACGCGCGTGACATGCCGATGACTGAGAAAATGCATGGCTCAGGGCGTCCACTATGTGCCCGTGAACCGGGGCTTGCGCTTCTCGCGGAGGGCGCAGATGCCCTCCTGCTTGCCGGCGGTGCGGTAGATGCTCGAGACCATGCGAACGGCGGGACCGCCCTCGGCGTCCCGTACGGCGGCGGCGATCTCGCCCATCATGTGCAGGCTGATGGCGTTGCGGCGCTCCGGCCGGTTGAGCGTGACGATCGCCCCCGGGCCCTCCCTGCGCCCCAGGATCGTCGCATGGCTCATCGCTGCCTCCTGCTTTCACCTGCGCCTCGCTTTTCACGCGGCCCAGCATAGCCAACACCCATCGGCTGTCCCCACCCCTAACCCCTCCCCGCAAGGGCTAGGGCATTTACACATCCTGCATTGGGCAGGCATGGACTTGATGGGCCGCTCCCGGCGCCGCATCCCTCAACCTGTCATCGCGGCACTTGCCTGCACCGGCGAAGGCCGGTGTTCCCGCGATCCAGCGCCAGGCAGGCTCCAACGCATGGGGTTGGCTGGATTGCGGGGACAAGCCTCGCAATGACATGGTTTGCCGCGCCTTGGGCATCCTGGCCGACTTTGTGAATGCCTTAGCCGCAAGGGGGAGGGAATCCGGTCGGCGCAAGGGGGGGCCCCTTTCCATCGGAGTGGCGATCGGGCATGCTCGAGCGCGACACCCACCTCGCGCGGATGACGGCCATGGCCGAGGAGCAGCGCAATGTGTTCGGGGAGCCGATCGCGGTCTGCTCGGTGAAGCCGATGACAGGCTTCTATCGCTCGGGGTGCTGCGAGACGGGGCCGGAGGATGTGGGCGTGCACACGGTCTGCATCGAGGCGACGGCGGAGTTCCTGGCCTTCTCCCAGGCGCGCGGCAACGATCTGTCCACGCCACGCCCCGAGCTCGGCTTCGCCGGGCTCGAGGCCGGAGACCGCTGGTGCGTATGCGCGGCGCGCTGGCAGGAGGCCCTGGAGGCGGGCGCTGCGCCGCGCGTGGTGCTGGCCGCCACCCACAAGGCCACGCTCGGGATCGTGCAGCTGGCCGACCTGAAGCGCCACGCCCTCGATCTGGCCTAGCCGGCAGGAAGCCGTCGTCTGCTTTCGGACGTACAATCAATGTCAATCGTCTACGATCGGTCTCGCTGAACGCGCCTCATATGCATCGAGAAGCTTCCAAAGCGCTTCAATCTCTTGCCGATGCGCATCGTCGCCCTCGATCTGGTCTAGGCGCCAGCGCAACAGATACCATTCATCATCATTGCGTACGGCGCCAGCACCTGTGACTTTGCGCACCTTATCAGCTTGCTCCTTCAAGAAGCCCGGCAACCCGGAGACGCTATCACCTATTGAGGCGAACACCCTGTCTCGATCAGATGGTGAGATGTCGGCTAAGAAGGATTGAAGCACAATAGGTAGTTCACGTAGGCCTTGCAGAAGCCCAGTTCTGATTTGGCCCATAGAGGTTGGCCGTGGCGACATTCGAAGCACGTCGCGCACCTGAGTTAGGCTCTGGGCCGTCACCGCGAGAAACTCGTCCACTTTTGGTGTGCTCAATCTGCCGAGGATTGCGCAGACGGCCTCGTAGCGTTGAAGTAGATCGAGAACGTCTTTTTCGGATTTTGATCGTTTTGCCACTGCTTTGATCCTGGTCAACGCCCGACGTAGCGCGAAATCCGGGCTGGTCAACGCCCGGAACTCGGTGCCAAGGTGACAGCCCGCCCAGGGCAGCTGGCGATCACAACTGGCGGAGCCGATAGTCCAATCCTGCGGGTGCGCGTCATCTCGGAATCTACCATGAGCGGCTGAGGGGTAGGGACGTTGGCTTACAGGCCCGGGTCGGCACCGGTAGACGGCGCCGATTTGATGAGCCGGTTCAGCGTGCCGTACTCGAAGAAGGGGCTCTAAGTCTCCCGCTCCCATGGAATCTCCGGCAGGTCGGCCGCGCGCCTCACGAGCACCACAGGGCGCGGCGCGGAGAGGCCGCGGATCGCCACCTCCTCGCGCCTGAAGGCGTCGGCCCGCACCCCGGCCAGGTCGAAGACATCCAGGGCGGCGATCAGCTGGCAGTCCTTCTCCTTGGTCAGCGCCTCGAGCCGGCTCGCGGCGTTGACGGTGGTGCCGATCACCGTGGGCATGGCGGTGTCGGCGTGACCGATGCGGCCCAGCACCAGGGGGCCCACGTCGAGCCCCATGCCGATGCGCAGGGGACGGCCGATCTCGGCCGCGATCTCCCGATTGAGCCCGTCCAGCGCGATGTCGATGTCGCGCGCCGCGGCCAGCGCCTGGCGGCAGCCGGCGACGGCACCGGCCTCGATGCCGAACACCGCCATCAGGCCGTCGCCCAGGTACTTGTCGATGCGCCCGCCGCGCCTGGCGACGGCCTCGCCGGCCACGGCGAACAGGCGGTTCAGGATGAAGACCACGTCGTAGGGCAGGCGCGCCTCGGCGATGGCGGTGAAGTCGCGCGTGTCGAGGAACAGCACGGCGAGGCTGCGCTCCGCGCCCTGGATGTCGGCCGCGTCGAAGGCGGGCGCGGCCGCGGCGCGCGCCGGGGGAGCGACGAGGCGCGTCACGGTGATGGGCTGGCGCGGGCGGATCTGGCAGGCGAGGCGCACGTGCGGCGGCGCGTTGATGCTGGCGAGCGTCATGGCCTCGGCCGGCGCCGGCGGCGGCAGCTGGGCCAGCCCGAAGTCCACGCCCACCCGGCAGGTGGAGCAGCGCGCGCGCCCGCCGCACACCGAGGCCAGCGGCACGTCCTTCATGCGGCTCATCTCGAGCAGCGTCGGCCCCGGCGCCACGCGGATCGTGGGCCCGCCGCGATACGTCACGGCGATCCGGGGGGCGGCGGCACGGCGCACGATGCGCACGAGCGGCACCAGCAGAGCGAGGCCGGCGAGCACGAGAAACGCCAGCCGCAGGCGGTCGTGCAGGAGGGCGAGGCGCGCCGCGGCAGCTGCGTCCGGCGCCCGCGAGACGGCCTGCAGCGCATCCCACCCGCCCGGCTCGGCGACCTGCGCCGCCACCTGCCGGCCCGCCACCGAGAAGCCCGCCAGCGCCGCCACCGGCAGCGCCACGGCGAGCGCGAACAGGACTTGCCGCAGGCGCGGATACCACGGCGCCAGACTCAACCAGTAATGCAGGCCGATGCAGCCGTGCACCCATACGACGAGGAGGAGCGCGCCGTGCTCCAGGGCCAGCACCGGCCAGATGTTGCCGAGCTCCCAGGCATAGGTGTCGTCGGTGCCGGCGAGGCTCGCCGCGCCGCGGTTGAACACCACGTGCGTGATCAGGAACAGCGGGATGGAGAGCCCTGTTGCGATCTGCGCCGCCTCCCAGAACGGCAGCTTCCAGGTCAGCCGCCGGGCGATGCGCCAGAGCGCCAGCGCGAGGTGGGTGAGGAAGGCGGCAAGCAGGAGGACCGACCCCGGCCAGGACCGCGTCACGAGCTTGCGCCAGCCCTGCATGGCGTGCATCGCGTCCAGGCTGACGAGGCCCAGCGCATGGTTGGCGAAGTGGGTGGCGGCGAACAGGAACAGGACGAGGCCCGAGACGAGCCTCAGCCGCTGCTCGAGGCCGCCGCGGGCCAGAACGTGCATGGAGACCGGCTCAACTGCTGCATTCCGGCCGATCATAGGCAAAGGGAAGGGGCGAGGAAACGCGCGTGCGCCGGACGGGTTGGCGCGGGCGACCCCCTCAGGGCAGGGTTGCACCGCCGCGCGGCTCGGCGAGCAGCCAGCGGCAGACCCGAAGTGCGGACAGCGCGCCGGTGAGTTGCGCCAGCACGAACGGCGCCACATCCCAAGGACGAATGCCGGCGAACGTATCCGACAGCGCGCGGGCGATGGTGACCGCCGGGTTGGCGAAGGACGTCGACGCCGTGAACCAGTAGGCGGCCGTCACGTAGAGCCCCACGCAGAGCCCCACGGCACCCCCGCCGGCGCGCAGCGTCAGCAGGATGGCGAGCACGAGACCGAAGGTCGCCACCCACTCGGCCAGCCACTGCGACGGCCCGGCGCGCACCTTGGTGGAGACCTGCAGCAGGCTCTCCTCGAACATCAGATGCGCGGCGAGGACGCCGATCACGGCAGCGGCGACCTGGACGGTTGCGTAGCCTGCCGCCTCGCCCCGGGGCAGCTCTCCCTTGAGGGCGAAGACGAGGCTCACTGCGGGGTTGAAATGCGCCCCGGAGATCGGCCCGAGCATGGTGATCAGGACGACCAGGATCGCGCCGGTGGCCAGCGTGTTGGCGAGCAGTGCAACGGCAACGTTGCCCCCGGCGAGCCGCTCTCCCATGATGCCCGACCCGATCACGGTCGCCAGCAGGAAGGCGGTGCCGAGGAACTCCGCCCCGAGGCGGCGGCCGAGCGAAGGGCGAGCCATGCTCAGCGGCCTCCCAGGGGCCCTGCCTCGTCGCCGCGGCCGATGGCGTCGAGCTTCGGCTGCAGGGCGAGACGGTCGATGGAGGCGAGCGGCAGGCTGCAGAAGATGCCGATGCGCTGGATCAGCATGCGATGCGTGTCGGCGAAGGCGAGCGCGCGCTCGGCGTCGGTGCCGTCGGCGCGCGACGGGTCGGGCAGGCCCCAGTGTGCCGTCATGGGCTGGCCGGGCCAGAGCGGGCAGGTCTCGCCCGCCGCGTCGTCGCAGACCGTGAAGACGAAGTCCAGCTCGGGCGCCCCGGCGCGAGCGAACTCGTCCCAGGACTTGGAGCGCAGGCCGCCGGCGTCGTAGCCGAGCTTGTCGAGCAGCGCCAGGGCCCGAGGGTGCACCTCGCCGCGCGGATGGCTGCCGGCGCTGTAGCCCTTGAACCGGCCCTTGCCCAGCCGGTTCATCACGCATTCGGCGATGATCGAGCGGGAGGCGTTGTGCGTGCACAGGAAGAGGACGTTGTAGACGGGCTCGCTCATTTGCGCGCTCCTTTGCCGGGCTTGACGGGACCGCACAGCCCCGATGCAGCGAAGGCCGCGCCGCACAGCTCCGGGCGGCCCTGGCAGCAGTCCTCGGTGAGATAGGCGATGAGGCGGCGCATGCCCTCCACGTGCACGGCGTAGCGGATGAAGCGCCCGTCCCGGGCGGCGACCACGAGGCCTGCCCGGTCCAGCTCCTTGAGATGGAACGAGGTGTTGGTGGCGGAGATGCCGAGGTGCTGGCCGATCTCTCCGGCCGGGAGCCCCGACGGCCCCTGCCGCACGAGCAGGCGGAACATGCCGAGCCGGTGCTCGTGCGCGAGCGCCGCCAGAGCCGCCACTGCCGCCGCGTGGTTCATGCCTGCAATATTCCAAGGATTCTTGGAATACGCAAGCGGACCTGCCGGCGGGGATCCCAACGAGCCTGCGCCGTGTCCTACAAAGCAACTCGTCGGCTTGGGCGAAGCGCTGGCCGCGGGCGTACCCTCCCCCTTGCGGGCCCTTGCGGGGAGGGTGGCACGTCGTGTCCAAACCGGCATGATGGGTGACAGAACAGACCGGCATGATGGGTAACAGGTCTGAATTGTTCCCATGAGACGGGGAGATTCGGTATATACTGATAACGGATATAACGGATGATTTGTTCGATGGCAAAAAAGGCTTCGCAATGAAGTGCGGTCGCGGCGGGCATGGAGAGCCAACCTGGCGGTTCGCAGCGCGAACGGCGTCGCCCGTCGGAACATAGCAAGAATTGTGTCACCCATCATGCCGGATAGAAGTGTTACCCATCATGCCGGTTGGACAGTCGTGCCGAAGGCGTGCCTTCGGCGCGACGTGCCGGGTGGGGGTCCCCCGGAGGCGCGCTGCGTTCCCCTGCCCCTTGCGGGGAGGGGCTAGGGGCGGGGGTCCTTCGAGCATCGCTCCTGCGGCGGGAGATCGTTTCATCCGCTGGGGGTCGGGGAGGCCGATGGCCAACTCTCCGTGACCTTCGAGGAGTCCCTGGGCTACTGACGGGTGATTTCCGAGCCGAAATCCGCGACAGGCGACAGCAGTATTAGCACCGAAGCACCGGACTCCGACCGACCTACGAGCTGCAGCCGCAGCCGGCGTTGCCTACCGCCTTGGCCTCCTCATCGGCCTTGCAGCACGCGGACGGATCGGTGGGAGCCGGTCCGCCGCAGCAGGCGGAGGCGGTCGCTGAGCCGGAGCCGAGCGCAGCACCGCCGCACACCCCGGTCTCAGGCAGCACCAGCTCCACGCGCTCGGCCGCCGCGCGGTCGCCGGCAATAGCGGCCACGATGGAGCGCACCTGCTCGTAGCCCGTCTTCATCAGGAAGGTCGGTGCACGGCCGTAGGACTTCATGCCCGCCAGGTAGAGGCCGGGCTCGGGCTGCGCCAGCTCGCGCGCGCCGTGCGGACGCACCGTGCCGCAGCTGTGCAGGTTGGGGTCGATCAGCGGCGCCAGCAGCCGCGGGCATTCCAGCGCCGGGTCCAGCTCGATGCGCATCTCGCGCAGGAACGAGAGGTCGGGCCGAAAGCCGGTGGCCACGATCAGCTCGTCGGCGAGCACGTGGCGCCCGCAGCAGGCCGGGCCTGCGCCGAGGCGCAGCCTCCCACCCGCCTCGGAGACGTGCGTCAGGCGGAACCCCGGCTCGACACGCACCCCGCCGCTGCGAACGATGCCAGCGAAGGCGAGCCCCAGCTCGCCGCGCGCCGCAAGCTGGTCCGCGGCCCCGCCGCCGAAAGCCTTCTCGGGATTGTCGCCGCGCAGGAGCCAGACGACCTGCGTCTCCGGCGCGTCCTCCTGCAGGCGCTTCAGGTCGATGACGGTGCCGATGGCGGAGTGACCGGAGCCCAGCACGGCCACCGTCCTGCCGGCGTAGCGCTGCCGCGCGCCGCCCAGCACGTCGGGCATGCCGTAGGCTATGCGCGCGGCGTTGTCGGCCTCTCCGATGGCCTCCACGCCGTTGGCGCCGGCCGGATTGGGCTGGAACCAGGTGCCCGAGGCGTCGATGACGGCATCGGCCCTGACGCTTTCCGCGCCTGCCCCGTTGACGTACCGGATCTCGAAGGGCGCCTTGTCGCGGCCGGCGGTCTTGACCTTGTCGAGGCCCGCGCGGACCACCGAGATCACACGCACATGAGTGCGGATGTGCGGCCCGAGCGCGGTGCGGGCGGCCAGCGGCTCGAGATACTGTTCCGCCAGCTCGCCTCCGGTCGGATAGCGCTCCGGGTCCGGCTCGTTCCAGCCGGCCTCGCGCAGCAGCCGCTCTGCGGCCTTGTCGATGTTGTAGCCCCAGGGCGAGAACATGCGTACGTGCGCCCACTGCCGCACGGCATGGCCCGCACACGCGCCGCCCTCCAGCACGATCGGCCTGAGCCCGCGCTCCAGCGCGTGCGCTGCAGCCGCGAGCCCGACGGGGCCCGCACCGATGACAGCAACGGTCTTGTCGGGGTCGCTCATACCATCCATCCTTCTAGTATCATGGAAATCGTGGACAAATCTCTCAAGCGGCGGTGCCGGCCGTGCGCGCAAGTCCGGTGCAGCCGGCCTCGCTGCAGCATTCCGCCACCAGGAAGTCGACGAGCCCGCGCATGACCGGATAGCTCGTGCGGCAGATCAGGCTGGTGCCGTCGCGCTCCTGCGTGACGAGGCCGACGGCGATCAGCGTCTTCAGGTGGTGCGAGAGCGTGGAGGCGGGAATCGCGAGCCGGCTCTGCAGCTTGCCGACCGGCAGGCCGGGCTCGCCGGCCCGCACCAGCGCGCGGTAGATGCGCAGCCGGGTCGGGTTGCCGAGGGCTTCGAGGCGAGCGGCTGCATCGTCGATCTTCATGGGCTGGCGATAGCAGGCCGGATTGGAGGAGTCAACGTTATTTCCAGTAATATGGAATTATCTGGGATGAGCGTGCTGGGCCATGTACTCGATTGTGAGCCTCCCGACCACGTGCCCACGGCTTCGGCGACGGTCGATGTACCCGAGCAGCAGACGTCGATGGATCGCCGACGCACGCAGAATGAGTGCCACGAGCGGTCATGCCCAGCCAGCGGTGCAATGCGCTCGAGCGTTGGTGCAGCTCTCCGGGCTCGGCGTCGATGCTTCGACCAACGTCACCTTCGCTGGCGATAGTCGTTGCCGACGGGCCGCGGTAGGACCCGCGCTTGCGCTGGGTCTCCACCGCCTTGGCTATTGGGCCAGGTCGGCATGTGCGCGCCCGTTTCCAGCAGCGACTTGAGATCGCTGAGGACCCACGGCCAGCCGCCGCCTTTGGCCAGATCGCCACCGCCCGGCACCATGCAGGCGACCATCGGGGCGTCAGGTCGATTCCGATGAATAGAGTTGACAATAATCCAATCGTTATATAATAACATTGTTATATAACGAGAGACGACACATGCCGAACCTGGATGCCGCCTTCTCTGCACTCGCCGACCCGACCCGTCGGGCGATCCTTGCCCGTCTCGCCCTGGGTGAGGCCACGGTGATGGAGATTGCTGAACCCTTCGACATGACGCAGCCCGGTGTCTCCCGCCACTTGAAGGTGCTGGAGGAAGCCGGACTGATAGTGCGCAGAATCGATGGCACCAAGCGGCCGTGCCGGTTGGCGCCGTCGGCCATCGGCGAGATCGATCAATGGCTCGACAAGCTGCGCCAGGCTCTCGCCAAGAACTACGATCGGCTCGACGACGTGTTGGCCGGAATGCAATCAAAAAAGCGAAAGGGAAGACGATGAGCAAGCTGACACTAATGACCGAAGGCGACAAACATGTCGTCGTCACCCGCCGCTTCGCGGCGCCGCCCGAGACTGTCTACCGCGCTCACACCGAGACGAAGTTGATTCAGAAATGGATGCTTGGTCCGGACGGCTGGACGATGCCGGTCTGCGTCTGCGAGGCGCGGCCGGGCGGGAAGATCCGCTACGAGTGGGCAGATGGGAAGGGTGGTGGATTCTATCTGACCGGTGAATTTGTGGAATTGGTGCCGTTCAGCCGGATCGTTCACGTGGAGCGGATGCATCTTCCCGATCCGTGTCCCGACAATCACGTCGAAACAAGGTTCGAGCCGGACGGAAGCGGGACGCTGATGACGATGCAAATGACATTGCCCGATGCCCAAACGCGGGCGGCCATGCTTGCGAGCGGCATGGAGCACGGGATGGAAGCGAGCTACGTCCGGCTCGAGGCCATGGTTTGAGCATTCAAGCAAGCGCACAGGAAAATGGGGTCTAAACAATGATAGCCACACCACAGATCATCCAGACCAGCATCCAAGAGGCCGCCGTCATCCGCCTTACCGTTCCGCGTAGCGAGATGATGCAAGTGTTCGGCCCCGCCGTCGGCGAGTTGATGGCCGCGCTCGCCGCACAAGGGGTGGAGCCCGCCGGAGCGGTCTTCGCGCACCATCTGAGAATGCCACCGGACACCTTCGATTTCGAATTGGGCGTCAAGGTCGTGGCGCCGGTGAAGGCTGCCGGACGCATGAAACCGGGCCAGCTACCTGCGGTGAAGGTGGCGCGCACGGTGTACAGCGGTCCGTACGAAGGCCTTCCGTCCGCTTGGGGTGAATTCGCCAAGTGGATCAAGGCGAACGGCCACGAGCAAGCCGAAGACCTGTGGGAGGTGTACTCGATCGGTCCGCAATCGACCCCTGATTCCGCGAACTGGCGCACGGAGCTGAACCGGCCACTTACAGGCTGACTCCGCGCCCGCGCATCACGCAGTGTCGGTTGGACCGCTACGGGTCAGAAGCGGCAAGCCTCTAACGAACGACATATTTAAGGTTCGCATCCGCCAACAGACGTGAGCCCGGCATGGCGCCGTGCAAATGAGTACACGCCCTAGTCTGGCCTGGGCAGGATGGGGGGCCGAAGGATATGACACTTTCCGGAAGAGCGCTGGTCGTTGCCATGTGCATCGGGCAGGTGGGCAATCTGCTGCCGCACGTGGTCGTCCCGGCGGTGATGGCCCAGCACCTGATGCCGCAATGGGGCCTGAGTGCCACCGAGGCCGGGCTGATGGCGAGTGCCTACGCGTTCGGCTACATGCTGGCGGTGCCGGTGCTCACCGCCCTCACCGACCGCATCGATGCGCGCGGCATTCTCTTCGCCGGCTCCGCCGTCAGCGGCCTTGCCACCGTCGCCTTCGGGCTGTTCGCCCAGGGGCTCCTCTCCGCGATCGCGATCTGGGCGCTCGCGGGCATCGGCTTCGCCGGTGCCTACATGCCGGGCTTGAAGGCGCTCACCGACCGGCTGGGGCCCGGCGATAGCTCGCGCAGCGTCACCTTCTACACGGCGAGCTTCTCGCTGGGCGTCGGCCTCTCGTTCCTCGTCGCCCAGGTCGTCGCGGACCGCATCGGATGGCGCGCCGCCTTCCTCGTCACCGGTCTCGGCCCCCTGGCGATGCTGGCCGCGTGCGCCGGGCTCGGTGCCGTGCGCCCCAGACCGGCGCAGCGTCCGCTCCTCGACTTCGCCCCGGTGCTCCGCAACCGCCCGGCGCTGGGCTACGTGCTCGGCTACGGGGCGCACTGCTTCGAGCTCTATGCCATGCGCACGTGGATCGTGGCGTTCTGGACCTTCGTCGCCGCCGGCAACGCCGGCGGCGCGCTGCTGGACCCGCTGACCGTCAGCGTCCTCGCGGCGCTGCTCGCCATGCCCGCCAGCATCGCCGGCAACGAGGCTGCGATCCGCTTCGGCCGGCGCCGCGCCATCGTCGCCTTCATGTGCGTCTCGGGGCTCATCGCGGCCCTCATCGGCCTCGCGGCCGGCGGCCCTCCCGCGCTCCTGCTGGGGCTCGTGCTCATCTATGCGGTGTCGGTGCCCGTCGACTCCGGGGCGCTCACGTCGGGCATGGCGGCGAGCGCGCACCCCGACTATCGCGGCGCCACCATGGCCTTGCACTCCACCGTCGGCTTCGGGCTGTCGGCGGCGGGAGCCTGGGCCGTCGGCGTGGCCATCGACACCGGCGGCGGCGTGGCGGCGCCCTCCGGATGGCTGGCCGGGTTCCTGGTCATGGCCGCTGCCGGGCTGACCGGGCCGCTGGCCCTGTGGTGGGCAAGCCGGGCACGGTGACCTGACAAAGTGGAGGCGCCTTGCGCGCTTATGCGAGACAACACATCCCGCCTGTTGCACCGACTCATGCTTTCGGGGTGTGCCACGTATGCGGAACGTACCGGCTTGGCCGTTTCTCACTTGGGAGATCGCACCTCCTGGTCTAGGCTGCCGCCACACGTCTACGCTGGGACGGCGCCCGCACCCCGTCTCAGCTAGGGGCCAGCCCCGCGTGCTCCGTCTGGAGTGCCGGGGCTGGCCCAGCTCCGCGCGCCCGCTGCGCGACACGATTGCCCCCCGGCCACGGGCAATGCGATAAGCTCCCCACCCATGCTGAAGAAGATCCTGATCGCCAACCGGGGCGAGATTGCGCTCCGCATCATCCGCACCGCGAGCCGGCTCGGCGTGAAGACCGTGGCCGTCGTCTCCGAGGCGGACCGGGGGGCGCCGTTCGCCCGCCTCGCCGGGGAGGCGGTCGAGATCGGGCCCGGCCCGGCGCCCGAGAGCTACCTGCGCGGCGACCGGATCGTCGCCGCCGCCAAGGCCACGGGCGCCGATGCCGTCCATCCGGGCTACGGCTTCCTCGCCGAGAACGCCGGCTTTGCCGATGCGGTGCGCAATGCAGGCCTCGTCTTCATCGGTCCCTCACCCGAGGCCATGCGGCGCATGGGCGGCAAGGCCGAGGCCAAGGCGATCGCCGTCGAGGCCGGCGTCCCCGTCGTGCCGGGCTACGGCGGCGAGAGCCAGTCGGGCGAGGTGCTGGCGCGGGAAGCCCGGCGCATCGGCTATCCCGTGGTGATCAAGGCGATCGCCGGAGGCGGGGGCCGCGGCATGCGCGTGGTCGCGGGCGCGAAGGACTTCGCGGCGGCGCTGGAGAGCGCGGAGCGCGAGGCGCAGGCGGCCTTCGGCGACGGCCGGGTCATGCTCGAGAAGCTGATCCAGAGGCCCCGGCACATCGAGGTTCAGGTATTCGGCGACCGGCACGGCAATGTCGTGCACCTCTTCGAGCGCGACTGCACGCTGCAGCGCCGGCACCAGAAGGTCATCGAGGAGGCCCCGGCGCCGGGCATGTCGCCGCAGCTGCGCGCCAGGATGTGCGCGGCGGCCATCGCCTGCGCCGCCGCCGTCGGCTACGAGGGGGCCGGCACCGTGGAGTTCCTGGTGGAAGGCGGCGCGCTCGGACCAGAGGCCCCCTGGTACTTCATCGAGATGAACACGCGCCTGCAGGTGGAGCACCCCGTGACCGAGGCGATCACCGGGCTCGACCTGGTGGAATGGCAGCTCAGGGTCGCCGCCGGCGAGCCGCTGCCGCTCTCCCAGGCCGGGATCGGCATGGCGGGCCACGCCATCGAGGCCCGGCTCTGCGCGGAGGACCCGGCGCGCGGCTTCCTGCCCTCGACCGGCCCGCTGCTTCGCTTCGATCTCCATGCCGGCGACGGCGTGCGCATCGATGCCGGCACCGAGCAGGGCCAGACGGTGTCGCCCTTCTACGACTCGCTGCTCGCCAAGCTGATCGCCTCCGGCCCCGACCGCGCCGCCGCGATCGGGCGCCTGGCCGGCGCCCTCCGGCACACCCTCGTCGCCGGGCCCAGGACCAACACGGCGTTCCTGCACGCGCTCCTCGAGCATCCCGCGTTCGCTGCCGGCCGCATGGATACCGGGCTGATCGACCGCGACATCGCGCACCTCGGCGCCGCGGCGCCCGACCCCGCGGCCATCGCCTGGGGCGTGGCACAGATGCTCCGGCGCGCCCGCGAGGACACCGGGGACCTGCGGCGCCGGCGCGTCCAGGGCGAGGGCCTCTCGCCCTGGGATGCCCACGACGGCTTCCAGCTCGGGCCACCGCGCAGCCAGCGGCTCACGGTGCTCGCCGACGGCGCGCCGGCCGAGGTGGAGGTCGAATGGAGCCCAGCCGGGCCGAACGTCCGACTCCCGGGCGCCGCGAGCGCGACCCTCCCACCCGACGCAGGGCTCGAGCTCGCCGGCGGCAGCAACCCCCTCTACGTGCTGCACGACATGCGCCAGACCGAGCTCGCCTGGCCCGGCTGGGAGGCCGATGCGATGCACGCTGCGGGCGACGGCTCTGCCATCCGCGCCCCGATCGTCGGCCGCGTCGCCCGCGTGCTGGTGAAGGCGGGCGACGCCGTGGCCAAGGGCGACCGCGTCGCCATCGTCGAGGCCATGAAGATGGAGCACGTGCTGCACGCCGGCCGCGACGGCGTCGTCGCCACCGTGGCCGTGCGCGAGGGCGAGCAGGTAGCCGAGGGCGCGCTCATCGCCGCGCTGGAGTAGCAGCCTCTTTCGCTGCCCGACGCAAACTGGCAAAGTCCCGCTATGCTCTGGCACCTGACAGACTCGGACGAGGCGGCAGCCCAGCCGGCTGGAAAGACCTTCAAGGGGACGCGGTTGCCCGGCGCCGTGACTTTTCCAGCCGTCCTGACGCTGACGCTCTGGTGCGTCGTGCCTGCTCTGATCGTCGATGCTTTGGCGGTACCCCTGGAACGCGTAGAGTTCGAAGGCGCTTCTCAGCCATCCATTCCGGGCGACCGCATACAGGGCTATCTGGCCAAGCCCGAAGGCGCCGGTCCTTTTCCCGCCGTCGTCGGTCTGCATGGCTGCGGCGGGATGCACGAAACGACGAAGCAGAAGCTGGCCGACGATCTCGTTGCCGCGGGCTACGTCATCTTGCTCGTGGACAGCTTTGCCACACGCGCCATTGATCAGGCCTGCACCGCCGGCTGGGCCATCGTCTGGAGGCGCGTGTCCGACGCTTACGGCGCTCTGGCCTTCCTGGCTGGCAAGCCCTTCGTCGACAGAGGGCGAGTGGCCGCTGTCGGCTTCTCGCAAGGTGGTTGGGTCACCCTCCTGGCGGCAGGGACCGTCGCGCCCGGCGACTTGCGGTTTTCGGCGGCTGTCGCATTCTATCCTCTGTGCAGAGCGGCAGGATTGCGTCCGGCGATGCCGACGCTCATTCTGATCGGTGCCGCCGACGATTGGACACCTTCCGAAGATTGCTCCCGCAAAGTCGCCGTCTGGGGCACCGAGGGACCGCCGATCGAGCTCGTGGTCTATCCCGGCGCTCACCACGGCTTCTATTACCCGCACCTCCAGCCTGGCAGGAGGCTCCTTGGCCACTGGGTGGAATACAACGGCGACGCAGCGGACAACGCCGGCGTACGGATGCGCCAGTTTCTCGATCGCCACCTGAACTGATCGCCTGTCTCCCAGTAGGCACCGCGACGGCGCGGGGCCCCTCACTTGCGCTCTGCGCGATAGAGGACGGGCCAGTGGTCGGGCGGGACGCCGAAGCAGCGCGGCATGTGGCGCAGGCTCGTCAGCCGGAACGCCTGGCCGTCCCAGATCCACTCCTCCTCCGTGCCGCAATCGGCGATGCCGCGTCCCTTGGAGAAAGTCCACAGCGTAATGGTGGCCGGATCGAAACCGCCGTTGATCGCCATGTACGCGAGCCCGGGATCGGTGCGGAGCCTGCCGATCTTGACCGGCAGGGTGAAATCCACGGCGCGAGCGGACTCGGGGCTCCCATCGCGCACGATCAGAAACACCGAGACCAGATTGTAAGCGCCGCTGCCCTCCGGACACGCGTAGGCGTGCAGCGTCGTATCCGGCCCCAGGACATTCACCGCCTCGGCCCGGGTCTGCTCGTCATCGCCGCACAGCTCCCTTTTTGCCTTGGCGAGCAGCGCGGCCTCGATCTCCGCCGCCAGCGGCTTGGGCGCGGCGTTGGCAGGTCGCGCCGCGCGGACGACCGGCGCCTCCGGCTGCGGCGGGATCGACGATGCCGGCCGATCGCCGCGCCCGACGAGCGCGGTCGGCGTGCCCACCCGCAGCTGCTGCTCGTCGATCCACAGCAGGGCCGCGGCGGCACCGCGCATCGACACGCCGGTGAGGTCGCTATCGCTCTTCTTGCCGTCGCCGGGCCGGCCGATCAGGAGCTTCTGTGCCTTGCGCAGGCTGGCGAGCACCGCCTCGACCGCGGCCGGATCCTCGATCGCGAAGCGTCCAAAGACGTAGTCCGAGGCGCCCCCCTTGAATATCACGGGTCCGGCGGGCAGCCCGCGCAGGTCTGCATCGTCGAAGGCCAGCGTCGCGCTCTCCCCGTCCGGCACGCTCGCCATGATCGTGATCCTGGCCGGGGCCGACGGGGCTCCGCCGCGGTCCACCCGCACGTAGGCGCTCGCGGGCTCCTGCGAGGCAAACCCGTAGGCCGTGCAGTTGCGCAGGTTGTCGCAAGCCGCATACCAGTCGTGGAAGTCCTTGAAGTCCGCCGCCGACGCGCCGCCAATGCCAGCGACGGCAAACAGCAGCGCGATCGTGCGCAAGAAACCCATCGAGTCCCACGTCATGCTTGGCCCTCGCAGCCGGCCCTCCCGGTCTGCCGATGCCGCTCTCATACCGTCGAGCGCATCCTTCCACCCGTCATCCCGGACGGACCCCGGACTTGATCCGGGGGAGCCGCAGGCGACCAGCGCTGCCCCGGACTTGATCCGGGGTCCGGGACCTCGGCGATCTGACGTACGACTTGCTTGACGAGGTCCCGGATAGCCTCGCCTGCGGCTCGGCTTCCGGGATGACGGGTGAAGGGTTTGGCTCGCTGGTATCAGTCCACGTATCTTGTGTCTCGAGCCTTCTACGCGTCCCGCCCCCGGGTGTGCAACCGCCCAATCGCGATCCCGGCGTCACCTGCCCCGGTCGAAGTCCGCGGCATCCCTGTGCGTACCCTCGAAGACAGGTGCAACCTCCGCCATGAAGCGCACCATCTCGTCCTCGACCTGCGCATGCGGCTTCAGACCGACGTTCATGTACAGGATCACCTCGGAAATGCCGGCCGCCTCCGCCTTCTTCAGCGTGTCGGCGATGCGCTGCGGCGTGCCGAGCAGCACGGCGTTCCCGGTCAAGTCCTCGGGCTTCACCTTCTTCAGCCGGTCGACCATATCGACGAAATAGCGGTAGCTCGGCGGCGCGGTGCGCGGGTCGCCGGGCAAGGCGGGGATGACGCATTCCTGGTAGTAGCGGATCTGCCGGGCACGGGCGGCCTGCTCCTGCGCGTCGTTGTCGGCAAAATGGGTGAAATAGCTGCACATGACGCGGCCGGGCTTCTGGCCGTGCTTGACGCAGGTCTCATTGTAGAGGTCCACCACCTGCCGCAACCCGCCGAAGCTCATCGCTGCAGCGAACGGTGCCACGATGAGATTGCAACCGAGCCGGGCGGCAAGCTCGATGGACGGCTTGGAGAAGGAGCCGACGTAGGTCGGGATCGGCTGCTGCACCGGCTTGGGCGTGATGCGCACGTCGTCGAAACGGTAATGCTTGCCGCGATGGGAGATGCGGTCGTCCGCCGCCCACAGCTTGCGCACGACGTCGAGGCCCTCCTCGAAAATTCCCTGGTTGTCGTCGAAGGAGATGGCGAACGGCTCGTATTCTCGCCGGTCATAGCCGCGGCCCGCGGCGAAATCGACGCGTCCGCCCGAGAGCAGGTCGAGCGTCGCCCATTGCTCCGCGACGCGGATCGGATGGTGCAGCGGCAGCACGGTTACCGCGGGCGCAAGCCGGATGCGCTTGGTGCGCGCGGCGATGCAGGCGAGCACGAGGTCCGGGCAGGACAGCACGCCGAGCGAGTTGAAATGATGCTCGCCGATCCAGGCCGAGTGCATGCCGAGCTCCTCGGCGCGCAGCGCCTGCTCGACGATCTCCGCCACCAGCTCGTTCGCGGTCCTCGTGTTGTTCTCGTAGCGATTGTCGCTGAGCGTGAAATAGCCGAATTCCATGATCCCCTCCCAAATGCCTCGCCGACGGCAGCAGCGCCGCTTGCAGGATAGGACGGTCCGTGATAGATGTAAATGCATCAATTGCAACAGCACGTATCAGTCGCCCGGCTCAAAAGATCGGACCTTCCATGCGACCCGCAACCATGCGCCTTCGGGAGAATGCCGACGCAGGTCGGCGAGCGCGGCTGCAGCTCGACGACTTCCTCCCCTACCTGATCAATCGGGTAGGCATGGCGCTGGTGGCGCGCTTTACCGGGCTGGCGCTGGCGCAGCCCAAACTCAGCATCGACATGTGGCGCGTGCTGGCTGCCCTGTCCGACCACGGCAGGCGGCAGGTCGATCTCGCCGGCATGACCAGCATCGACGCCTCGACCATATCGCGCATGGTCACACGGCTGATGCACAAGGGGCTCGTCAAGCGCAGCCGCTCCCGCGCCAACGGCCGCGAGGTGGTCGTCGAGTTGACGGCGCGCGGCAAAGGCCTGGTCGGTCGACTGATTCCGGTCGCCCTGTCGGTCGAAAGCTCGGCAGTCGGCGCGATGCATGCTCGGGATTTGGCCCGGATCAAACGGCTGCTGCGGCGCATGTACGCGAACCTGGCAGAGTCCCCTTGAGCCCGGAGGCCGACTGGTCGGGTTGCTTGCTCGCACGCCGGGTCGCGAAGTTGGTCCGACCCAATCACCTGGTACCCATTCGGTTGGCGGCTCGAGGACGAGCGGGGAAGATCCCGGATAACCTCCGCCCGACCTGACGGTCGGCGTCGGTTTCCGGGAACGCAGACGGGAGTTGCTGGCTTACCTCCCCACTTGCGTCCCCGGCCGAAGCGCACGGACTTGATCGAAGATCAAGGCCAGGCGCGCAGAGCCCGCGCAGAGCCGGGGTCTTCACCCCTGTTGTTGGAGCGCGAGTGCCCGGACGTTGGGGTCGGGCCTCTTGTGAATGGGTCGCGAGTCTAGAGTCCCGGCAGCATGGGGTGCTCGACCCCGACGTTGTCGATGAGGCGGGTCTTGCCGAGCCAGGCGGCGGCGAGGACACGCAGCGGACGCCGGTGGGCGCCGTGCGGACCGGGCCGCAGGGTCTCTGCGTCGCGCACCTCGAGGTAGTCCACCTTGAACCCGGCATCCTCGAGCCGCGCCCGTCCCTCGGCAATGGCGCCGGCGATGATGCCCCCTTCTGCCGCCACCTCGGCGATCCTGCAGATGACACGGTAGATTTCCGGCGCGACCTGTCGCTCGGCGCGCTCCAGATAGGCGTTGCGCGAGCTCATGGCGAGACCGTCCGCCTCGCGCACGGTGGGCATGGGCACGATCTCGAGCGGCAGATCGAGGTCACGCACCATCTGCCTGACGACGCACAGCTGCTGGTAGTCCTTCTCGCCGAACACGGCGATGTCGGGTGCAACCTGCGTGAAGAGCTTGCAGCACACCGTGGCCACGCCGGCGAAGAAGTGCGTGCGGAAATCGCTCTCGAGCCCCTCGGCGGTGCCCGCGGGAACGACGCGGGTGGCGAAGCTCGCGGGGTACATCAGACCGGCATCGGGCGCCCAGACCAGGTCGCAGCCGGCACCGGCGAGCTTGGCAAGGTCACCCGCCTCGTCGCGCGGATAGCGCTCGAAGTCCTCGTGCGGGGCGAACTGGGCGGGGTTGACGAAGATCGACACCACCGCGCGCCGGCAGCGTGCCCTGGCGAGCCGCACAAGCTCCAGGTGGCCGCGGTGGAGGGCCCCCATGGTCGGCACCAGGGCGACGCTCTCCGCAGCTCCGCGCCAGGCCCTCATCTGGGCCCGCAGGGGCGCCAGCTTGCGCATCACGGGGACAGCGCCGGTCATTGTCTTATGCTCGCTTCGCACCATCTTCCTCGTGAAGTCGTGAATTCGTGAAATCGCCAGTCGTGAATTCGACTTCACGACTTCACGAATTCACGATCTCACGAACATTTCTCCAGGAGGGGAGCAATGGCCCGGTCTCACTGGCATGTAAAGGGAGACTCTGCTCCACTAGCCCCATGACCCGGAAGCCCGAGAAGCGCAAGGTGGGGACAGACCCCTCGCCACCGGCCTCTTCGATCAGCCACCAAGGGTTGCGCGAGGGGTCCGACCCCGTTCGCGACGACCCCGCACGGCAGGGGATCGCCGCCCATTACCTGATGGACGAGGCGCAGCTGATGCGCGGCCTCGTCCAGCTCGCCGTCTTCACAGGCGACGAGCGCAGCCGCATTGCCGGGCTTGCCGGCCGGCTGGTCGAGGCGGCCCGCCGCAACCGCGACAAGTACGGCGGCGTCGATGCCTTCATGCACGAGTACGGCCTCTCCTCCGAGGAAGGCATCATTCTGATGTGCCTGGCGGAGGCGCTGCTGCGCATTCCCGACGCGGACACCGCCGATCGGCTGATCGCCGAGAAGATCGGCAGCGGCCAGTGGGAGAAGCACCTCGGCCGTTCCGACAGCCTGTTCGTCAACGCCTCGACCTTCGGCCTGATGCTGACCGGCAAGGTGGTGCGGCTCGGCCGGGACAAGGGCACCGGGCCCGGCGCCGTCCTGAAGCGGCTCGTCAGCCGCTCGGGCGAGCCCGTGATCCGCCAGGCCCTGCGCCGGGCCATGCGCGTGCTGGGCGACAGCTTCGTGCTCGGCCGCACCATCGAGGAGGCGCTGGCGCGCGCCGCCCCGCTGGCGGCCAAGGGCTACCGGTTCTCGTTCGACATGCTGGGCGAGCGGGCGCGCACGGAGAAGGACGCCGAGCGCTATTTCGGCCGCTACATGGCGGCCGTCGACGCGGTCGGCAGGGCCCATCCCGCCGCCCGCGAGCTGCTCCCGCACGAGCTGCCGGCGCGCCCCAGCATCTCCGTGAAGCTCTCCGCGTTGCATCCGCGCTTCGACCCCGGCAAGGACGAGCGCCTGGCCGCCGAGCTCGAGCCGCGCCTCCTGGAGCTCGCCGCTGCCGCGCGCCGCCGCGGCGTCGGGCTCACCATCGACGCCGAGGAGCAGGACCGCCTCGAACAGACGCTCGACCTCTTCGCCGCCGCCTTCCGCGCTCCGGCGCTCGAGGGCTGGCCCGGTCTCGGCCTCGCGGTGCAGGCCTACGGCAAGCGCGCCATCCCGGTGCTGCGCTGGCTGCGCCGGCTGGCGGCGGAGGCGGGCAAGCCGATCCCGGTGCGTCTCGTCAAGGGCGCCTACTGGGACAGCGAGATCAAGTGGGCGCAGGAGCGCGGCCTCGACGACTACCCGGTGCTGACGCGCAAGGCCCACACCGATGTCTCCTGGTTCGCCTGCATGCGGCTCCTGCTGTCCGAGCCCGAGGCGTTCATCCCGCAGCTCGCCACCCACAACGCGCTCTCCGTTGCCGCGTCCTGCATTGCCGCCCGCTCCGCCGCCGACTTCGAGCTGCAGCGCCTGCACGGCATGGGCGAGGCGCTCTACGAGGAGGTGGTCGGAACCGACGGCAAGCCGGGCGCCGCCTGCCGCATCTACGCCCCGGTCGGCCCGCACGAGGATCTGGTGGCGTACCTGGTCCGCCGCCTCCTGGAGAACGGGGCCAACACCTCGTTCGTGCATCGGCTCGCCGACCAGGAGGCGCCGATCGCGGAGATCATCGAGGACCCGGTGGCGGCGGTCGAGGCCGAGTTGCGGGGCGGCGCCCCGCCGCGGCGCCTGCCGCGCCCGGCGGAGATCTACCTGCCCGAGCGGCGCAACAGCCGCGGGCTCGTGCTGGACCAGGCCGGCGTGCGCCGGGCGCTCGTCGCGGACATTGGCGCGGCGCTGGCGCCCGGCTTCGTCGCCACACCCGTCATCGACGGCAAGGCCGAGCCTGCGGCGGGCGAGGGCGTCGCCGTCCTGAGCCCGCACGACAGCCGCCAGCGCATCGGCACCGTGCATGCCGCCGGCGCCGAGCAGATCGAGCGGGCGATCGCAGCCGCTGCGCGAGCGGCGCACGCCTGGGACCGGCTGGGCGGACCTGCGCGCGCGGCGATCCTCGAGGCGGCCGCCGACCTTTACGAGCGCGACCGCGTGCGCCTGATGGGCGTGATGGTGCGCGAGGCCGGCAAGACGCTCGAGAACGCGCTCAACGACGTGCGCGAGGCCGTCGATTTCCTGCGCTACTACGCGGCGGAGGCGCGACGGCTGTTCTCCGGGCCGATGGCGCTCAGGGGGCCCACCGGCGAGACCAATACGCTGGAGCTCAGGGGCCGCGGGCCGTTCGCGTGCATCTCGCCTTGGAACTTCCCGCTCGCGATCTTCACGGGCCAGGTCGCGGCCGCACTCGCCGCCGGCAACCCGGTGCTCGCCAAGCCCGCCGAGCAGACGCCCATCACAGCCTGCCTCGGCGCTCAGCTGCTCAATGCGGCCGGCCTGCCCCCCGGCGTGCTGCAGCTGCTGCCCGGCGACGGCGCGGTGGGTGCCGCCCTGGTCAAGGACCCGCGGGTGTCGGGCGTCGCTTTCACCGGGTCCAACGCCACGGGCTGGGCCATCCAGGAGGCGCTGGCGCGCCGGCGCGGCGCGATCGTGCCGTTCATTGCCGAGACCGGCGGGCTCAACGCCATGATCGCCGATTCCAGCGCGCTGCCCGAGCAGGCGATCCGCGACGTGGTGCGCTCCGCCTTCGATTCGGCCGGCCAGCGCTGCTCGGCGGCGCGCCTGTTCTTCGTGCAGGCGGACGTGGCGAAGCCCATGCTCGACATGCTGGTCGGCGCGGTCGAGGCACTCGATATCGGCGATCCCATGCACTATGCCACCGACATCGGCCCGGTCATCGACGTGGACGCCATGGACCGGCTCGACGCCCACAAGCTGCGCATGCAGCGATCGGGGGCCGAGCTGGTCGACCTGTCCCTGCCCGCGGAATGCGAGGCGGGCACCTATGTGACCCCGGCGGTGTACGAGATCGCCGGCACCGGCCTGCTCCAGGAAGAGGTGTTCGGCCCGATCCTGCACGTCGTGCGCTTTCAGCGCGGGCATCTCGACAAGGTCGTCGCCGCCATCAACGCCTCGGGCTACGGCCTCACCCTGGGCCTGCACAGCCGCATCGCGGGGGTCGCCGACTACGTCGCCGAGCATGCCCGCGTCGGCAACCTCTACGTCAACCGCAACCAGATCGGCGCCGTGGTGGGCGTGCAACCGTTCGGCGGCGAGGGCCTGTCGGGCACCGGACCCAAGGCCGGCGGCCCCAACTACGTCGCGCGCTTTGCCACCGAGCGCGTGCGTGCGACCGACATCACCGCCACCGGCGGCAACGTCGCCTTGCTGGGCCTGGAGGAGTCGGAGGGCGGCCTAGGGCGAAGCCCGTAACCCGCCGATGCAGCACGGGCGGTTGCGCGGAAGGCGGCGCGTTACGCGCCTCCGGCGCTAACCCTCCCTACAGCTTGGCAAAGGCTAAGCTGCCGAATTTGCGACAAAACTTGCGCCTACCACCACACGGCTGCGCGCTTGGGGCGCGCAGCCGTGTAGGGGGAGTTCCCGGGTGGTTTGGAGGCGCGTTGGCGGCCTGAGCGCCGCTGTTTGCCTGTTTCTGGCCGTTGACACGCTCGCGCCCGCCGCGGCGCAGAGCGTGACCAAGCAGCCCGACGGCTCCCTCTTGATCGCCGGCCGGTCCTTGCGCTGCGGCAGTGCCCGCAACGTGGTCGATGCAAACCTGCCCAACCTCGGCTTGGCCGCACCCGGCGTTCTCGTCATGAACCCGCGCCTGCTCGCCCGCTGGCCCGCCATCGTGCGCCTGTTCGTGTTCCATCACGAGTGCGGACATCACCACGTCGGCGGCAACGAGCTCAGGGCCGACTGCTGGGCCGTGAAGGAGGGCGTGCGCCAGGGCTGGCTCGACCGGTCCGGCCTGCAGCAGATCTGCCGCTCCTTCGGCAACGGCCCGGCGACATCGACACACCCATCCGGCGCCAGCCGCTGCGCCAGCCTGGAGCGTTGCTATGCCAACGCCACGGAGACGATGGTGGCGCGCAAGCGCGCGCCGGCGGACGGCCCGGAAGCGCAGTCGAAAGAGCGCTCGCCCGCGGCCGGCGAGGTGACCCTGTCGAAGGAGCGCGAGCGCTCGACCGCGGACGGCGAGGCGACGGCGGGCCCGACCGGGCCCGACGCACAGCCCAAGCTGCTCACCGGCCCCAGCCTGAAACGCAGCGGCATGAACCCGGACTAGGGCGCGCCGCGCACGCTCAGTGCAACCTCATTTTCTCCCAGGGAAGCGCCTGCCGCCATCCCGGAGCCTCGCGAGCCCAGTCGACCAGGACCGCGTGTGCTTCGCGCATGCTCGCCGCCGTGCCCTGAAAGTGCCGATCGTCGGAACCCTCGCGGTGCTCCACCCGGTACGCGCCCTTCCCGAGGCGTCGCACCTGCATGTAGGTCTGCCCGGTCGCATCGCTGAGGCGCTCGACCACCAGGAACGCCTCGTCGCCTCGCTCGATCCCTGAGAGAAGCTCGAGCAGCACGCCCTCTGACGGATCGTCCCTGATCGCACCGGACTCCAGCTCCGCGCGGAGCATGGGGGAACGCTTCTGCCAACGCATGTCGACCCGGATGCTGTCGTCGATCGTGCCGTCCCAGGCGGTTCGCAGGCTGGCGGCCTCGACTGCCGCAACGACGCGCCGGGCGATCTCCACGCCTCTCTGCGGGTCGCCGCCGATGTCTCCGCAGGCGAGCCGAAGGCCATGACCCTCGAGGGCGCGCTCGATGCATTGCCAGTGGTAGAAGCAGAACCCCACGAGGCCCGATTTCTCCACGCCGCGTGCGTGATACTCCTCGGCGACCATTGGAGGGCCGTCCGAGGGCTCGTAGCCGGCCTGATGCAGGGCGATGATCCCGCCGGCCCTGAGGCTCGCGAAGGCAGCGTCGAGCCTGTCCCAATCGGTCGGAGTGGGCCAGGACCGCTCCTCTTCCAGCTTGGCGGACCAAACACGCGCCACTTCCTCGCCAACCCAGGTCGCGTCGGCGGCCGTCACGTCCTCGGGCCGAAAGCAGTCCTCCAGCACGATCCGCCGGCTCTCCTTCTGCGAGCGCAGCCCGCTCCACACGAGGAGCTTGATCTGCTCCGATGCATAGCTCCGGCTCATCGGCATCCTTCGTCCCCGAGAGATTGCGTCCGCCGCATGCAGGATCTGGTGACTGTCTGCCGGGCCACGAGGAACCGGGCGGCTCGCGGAGCGGCGAGTACAGACATGCGGACGTTCTGGAGCAGTATGGGTGGACGTTCGCGCTGCGAGCACGTCTCGAGTGCGCCACCGGCTGTTCCGAAGCGGCCTCGCACGCAATCGAGGGCACACCCCGGCCGGTGGGCCGACCCAACCGCGGCCCTGCCTGTAGGGCGGCGGCGCTGGATCGGCCCCCGGTTCAGCGGAGCGGGCTCAAAGCTACAGCGGCTTGATCGCGACCTTGCGGAACTTCATCATGCCGGCGCCGTGCTGCAGGGTGACCGGCCCCTCTGCGAACAGGCCGTTGTGCAGCTCCACAGTCTTCTGGCCGTTGAGCACGACGGTGATCAGCCGGCCCTTGGCGGTGATCTCGTAGGTGTTCCACTTGCCGCCGGCCTTGGGCATCGGGTTCACCTCGGCGAAGTGCACGATGCCGCCAGTGCCGTAGGTGGGGTCGGGGCGCGTGTCGAAGATGTTGACCTCGTAGCAGCTACGGTCCGTGATCTTGGCCGGGTCCTGGCAGCGGAGGAAAATGCCGCTGTTGGCGTCGTCGCTGGACCAGAACTCGACATAAATCTGGAAGTCCTTGTACTTGGCCTTGGTGACCAGGTGGGCCGTGTCCTTGCTGGTGCGCTTGTCGGCGACGATGGCGCCGTCCTCGACCCGCCAGTTGGTCTCGCCGACGCGGTCCCACTCGTCGCCGATGGCCTTGCCG
>Ga0075421_100001372_pt1 | contig 28339 bp, 29 predicted proteins | sample SoiMetdeltSBSDD5_FD_75292 | JGI IMG/M metagenome (GOLD analysis project Ga0075421, IMG submission 75292) | Bulk soil microbial communities from a Populus tree surrounding site in Tennessee, USA - Soil MetaG P. deltoides SBSDD5 | ecosystem: Environmental > Terrestrial > Soil > Tree plantation... | reverse complement strand
AGGAGCGGTAGTTCAGTTGGTTAGAATACCGGCCTGTCACGCCGGGGGTCGCGGGTTCGAGTCCCGTCCGCTCCGCCAAGAACCATCCGAGGCCCCGCGGGGCCTTTTGCTTTTTTGACCGAATGTTCGATTTCATCACCAAGCACAAGAAGCTCGTCCAGATCGCATTCGTGCTGCTGATCGTGCCGCCGTTCGCGTTCTTCGGGCTCGAGTCGTACACGCGCTCGATCCGCGGCGGCAACGACATTGCGAGCGTCGGCGGAGTGCCGATCACGCAGCAGGAATTCGCCGAGGCGCTGCGCCAGCAGCAGGAGCGCCTGCGGGGCGCGCTCGGCAGCGGATTCGATCCAGCCGCGCTGGATACGCCGGAGATGCGCCAGGCGCTTCTCGATTCGCTGATCAACCAGCGCGTGGTTTCGACGCGCGCGATCGAAGGCGGCCTTACCGCCAGCAACGAGTCGCTGCAAGCGGTGATCCGATCGATGCCCGGGTTCCAGCGCGACGGCAAGTTCGACGAAGCCACGGCGAATGCGCTGATCCGGGCGCGCGGCATGACCGCAGAGATGTTCGCCGCGCGGCTGCGCCACGACATCGCGGTCGGACAGCTGACTCAGGCGGTCGGCGACACCGGCATCGGGTCGCGTACCGTAGCGGAGAGGATCGCAGCCCTGCTCAGCCAGCGGCGCGAGATCGCCGAGGCGCGCATCCCGGTCGAGCAGTTCCTCGGGCAGGTGAAGGTCGACGAGGCGCAGCTGAAGGCGCACTACGATTCGTTCAGCTCGCGCTACCGTTCTCCGGAGCGGGTCCGTGCGGAGTACGTGGTCCTTTCGGCCGAGGAGGTCGGGCTCGCCGAGGGCGTCACCGAAGCCGAGATCAAGGCGCAGTACGACGCGCGCGCGTCCCAGTATGCGGTCGCCGAGCAGCGCCGCGCCAGCCACATCCTGATTCCTTCGGCGCCGGACGCGAAGCAGAAGGCGACGGAGATTCTCGCCGAGGCGCGCAAGTCGCCGGCTCGCTTTGCCGAGCTCGCGCGCAAGCATTCGCAGGATACGGGCTCGGCCGAGAAGGGCGGGGACCTCGGGCTCTTCAGCCGCGGCATGATGGTGAAGCCGTTCGAGGACGCGGTGTTCTCGATGAAAGAGGGAGAGATCGCGGGGCCGGTGGAGAGCGAGTTCGGCTTCCACATCATCCAGCTCACCGGCATCCAGGCCGGAAAATCGCGTCCGCTGGACGAGGTGCGCAAGGAAATCGGCGCCGAGATCACCAAGCAGAAGGGTGCGAAGAAGTTCAGCGAGCTTGCCGAAGCGTTCGGCAACATGGTCTACGAGCAATCGGACAGCCTCAAGCCCGCCGCTGAGCGCTACAAGCTGAAGGTGCAGACCACGGGATGGATCGCGCGCGGCGGTGCGCCGGACCTCGGCGTCGTCGGCCATCCCAAGGTGCTTACGGCGCTCTTTTCGAAGGACGCTATCGAGGCCAAGCGCAATACCGATGCGGTCGAGGTCGCACCGGGCGTGCTCGTGGCCGCACGCGTAGTCGAGCATCAGGCCGAGGCGCAGCGTCCGTTTGCCGAGGTGAAGGCCGAAATCGAGACGCTGCTGAAGCAGCAGGAGGCCGCGAAGCTCGCGCAGAAGGAAGGGGCCGCGAAGCTCGAGCAGCTTGCCAAGGGCGGCGATGCCGGGCTCAAGTGGTCTGCGCCCCGGATCATGACGCTGCGCGATCCCGGAGATCTTCCCCCTGAGGCGCAGCGCAGGGTCCTCGGCGCAGACGCGGAAAAGCTGCCGGTTCACATCGGCAGCGATCGCGGCGAGCAGGGCTACGTGATCTACCGGGTGCTTCGCTCGCTTCCTCCGGAGCCGCGCACCGAGGCGCAGAAGACTTCCGACCTGATCAACGCGCACCGGCTGGCCGGCGCCCAGCAGTTCGAGGCGTGGCTCGCGAGCGAGCGCACGCGCGTCAAAGTCGAGATCAACCGCTCCAACCTGGAAAAGAAGTAGCCCTACCCGGCGGCTTCGTCCTTGATCGCCACCGACGTGACGTTGTAGCCGGCGTCGACGTGCAGCACCTCGGCCGTGATGCCTGCGGCGAGCTTCGAAAGCAGGAATACCGCGGCGTTCCCCACGTCGTCGATCGTCACGTTGCGCCGCAGGGGCGCGTGGTCCTCGACGTGCTTGAGGATCTTGCCGAAGCCGGCGATGCCGCTCGCGGCGAGCGTGCGAATCGGGCCGGCCGAGATCGCGTTGACGCGGATGCCCTTTGGGCCGAGGTTCGCTGCAAGGTAGCGCACGCTCGCCTCGAGGCTCGCCTTTGCAAGACCCATCGTGTTGTAGTGCGGGATCGCGCGTCCGGCGCCCAGGTAGGTCAGCGTCAGCAGCGACGCGGCGCGCCCTTCCATCATGGGCAGCGCCGCCTTGGCGAGCGCAGGGAAGCTGTACGCAGAAATGTCGTGGGCCTGGCGGAACGCTTCTCGCGACAACCCGTCGAGCAGCTCTCCGGTAATCGCTTCGCGCGGCGCGAAGGCAATCGCGTGCACCAGGCCGTCCAGGCCGTCCCAGCGTGCGCGCAGGGCTTCGAAAAGCGATCCGATTTCCGCGTCGCTCGCGACGTCGCACGGCAGGACGAGGTCCGAATCAAAGTCGGCCGCGAGCTCGGTCACGCGATCCTTGAACCGCTCGCCGACGTAGGTGAACGCGAGATCGGCCCCCTCACGCCGCGCTGCGCGCGCGATGCCATAGGCGATCGAGCGGTTGGAAAGAACCCCGGTGACGAGAATCCGGCTGCCGGCGAGGAGTCCCATCTATCGAGCGGCGAGCTCGGCGAGAAGCATGTCGTTCAAGTCGCTCGGCACGGGCAGCACCTGCCGGCGCAGCAGCTCGGCAAGCTGCGCGCTTTCTTCGGCCGACAGTTCCGCCACTTGCTGGCGGAACTCCGTCGCGAGGCGCGACTTCTCCGAGTAGGACAGCCTGGCGAGCCGGTCCTGCGCTTCGCGCATGGCCACGGCGCGCTCCGCAAAGTATTCGATCGTCGACGCCCGCACGCTCGCGTTCTTCGGGTCCATCAACTGGGCATGCAGGGACTCGTACACCTCGTCGCGCTGCGTGCGCGAAAGGTAGCCGAACCCCTCATCGATCAGCCGGCGAACGTGCGCGGGTTCCACGGCGGTCCCGGGATATGCGGTGGCAGCCGGAATGGGCTCGGGTGCGGGTGGCGCCATCAGACGGTCGCGCACGGCATTGAAGATCATTTCCCGCGCAACGCTAAGCAGCAGCATGACGATCGGATCGGCTGCGGCAGCGGGTGTGGCAACCCCGAGCAGCACTGAGAAGAGAACGGCCCTCTGGATCCGCCGGAGCATGGGACTCATTCTACGGAAACGCATCCGGGGTGGTGCCGGAACGCGGCACGATGACCTTATCCAGAGCTGGAGGTGTCGTAGGTAACCCTATGAACGTTTTACGGGTTTTCCTGGTTTCGGTTGCTTGGGCTTTCCCTTGACCGGGGTCCGGCTTTTCTGCGGCGTCGCCCCACGGGTCTGCACGGTGAGTTTCTGGCCGACGGTCAGCCTGCCGATCTTGTTCGACTGACGCAGGTCTTCCACGCTGACCCGATAGCGCTGCGCGATTACGGGCAGCGTATCCCCGAGCTTCACGGTGTGCGTGAAGCTGCGCTGCCCAGGAGCCGGAATCGGTGGCGCGTACATGATCGGCATCCGCTTGGTTTCGACTGCAGCGCCGTTCACTGGCACCACCACGAGCGCGGGCAGCGCGCGCGTGCGCGGCGCGATCCCGTTGACCTCCTTCAGCTGGCCCACGGTCATGCCGAATTTCTTCGCCACCGATTCGATCGAATCGCCTTTCTTCGGCTGGTAGGCCTGCCAGGAAACGAGCGCCTTCTCGTCGTGCTTGAGCAGGTTGGCGCGGAAGACCTCGATCTTGTCGGTAGGCAATACGAGCCGGGAATTCACTGCCACCGGGATCAGCGGGCGGTTGAAGCCCGGGTTGAGCGCGACGAACTCCTCGACCGGCATCTCGGCGAGCCTCGCGGCGAGCCGAACGTCGATGTCGCGCGTCTTGGTGAAGGTGGCGAAATACGGTTGATTCGGGATCGGGTCGAGCGCGATCCCGAACGGCTGCGGGTTGGCGATGATGTTCTTCAGCGCCTGCAGCTTCGGCACGTAGTTGCGCGTCTCCGCCGGCATCGTGAGGCTCGAGTAGTCGCCGGGGAGGCCGGCTCCGAGGTTTTTCTGGATCGCGCGACCCACCGCGTTTTCGCCCCAGTTGTAGGAGGCGAGGGCAAGATGCCAGTCGCCGTGCATCTCGTAGATATCCCGCAGGTAGTCGAGCGCCGCGCTGGTCGACGCAACGATGTCGCGCCGCCCGTCGAACCACCAGTTCTGGGTCAGCTCGTAGCGCCGGCCGGTGCCCGGAATGAACTGCCACAGGCCGGATGCATGCGCCGGCGAGTAGGCGAGCGGATTGAACGCGCTCTCGACCATTGGCAATAGCGCCAGCTCAGTCGGCATCCCGCGCCGTTCCAGCTCCTGGACAATGTGGTGCATGTAGCGCCGGCTGCGCTCGAACATGCGCTTCAGGTATTCAGGGCGTGCGGCGTAATAGGCCGTCTTCTCATCTACGAGCGGCGAATCCAGGTTCGGCATCGAGAAGCCGTTGCGGATGCGCTGCCACAGATCATCGGTAGGCGCGGTCAGGTCGATTCTCGCCACGCGCAGCGACTCGTTGACCACGTGGTGCTCCCCCTCGAACTTCGGCAGGCGCGTCGCATCGAGGAGCTGCGGATGTTCCGCTGGCGCGATCGGCGCGGCGGGCACGGTGACGACCGCCACTCGCGGCGCTTCGAACACGGGAGAAGGTGTCGCGGCTGCGGCGACAGGTTCCTGCGCGGGCGGGGGAGACGCGGGTTGGGTTGCGCACGCCGAGATCAGCGCGCACACGATCCACGCGGAGCTGCGCGCTATCCTCGATTCTTCCATTCGCGAATGAAGGCGAGCACGCGCATCTCCGGGAAGCAACGCAGGAACGTCACGCATTCCTCGCAGAGCGTGTATTCATGCCCGCAATATACCTTTGTTTCCTAAGGCAGCCCGGCGAGGTTTTGTAACGAACCGTACGCGCGCGCCGCCACAGAAAAGCGACGTTGCGCCATAATAGGCGACATGATCGGCATCAATGCTGCGTTGCAAGAATCGCCGCGAGCGCTCGCTGTGCCTGAGCGCAGGTAGCGGAGCCATCTCGAGCATGGATCGCCAATCCTTCGTACCCGAGAGCACGCATAAATACAACGGCACGCGCCGCACGCTTTCCGAATGGTTTGCCAGCGACCTCGGGCGCTATGTTCTCGACTGGGAACAGGCGCAGTTCGACGGTGCAGCCGAGGACGTGTTCGGCTTTCGCGCCGCGCAGGCCGGGCTGCCGGACGTCGATTTCCTGCGTGCCAACAGGATCCCTTTCCGTTTCACGCTGGCACTCGACGCGGGCGCTGCGCTGACCGCGGATCCGCTGCAGATGCCGCTCGCGGATCAGAGCCTCGACCTGCTCGCGCTGCCGCACGGCCTGGAGCTCACGGCCGATCCGCGCCACGTGCTGCGCGAAGCCGAGCGCGTGCTCAGGCCCGAGGGCCAGGTCGTCATTTCCGGCTTCAATCCGCTCTCCGCGTGGGGGCTGCGTCATTCGTTGACCCGCGAACGGAGCCGGCGCGCCGCGGGTGCTCCCTGGGACACGCGTTTCATCGGCCTGCTGCGTCTCAAGGACTGGCTGCACTTGCTCGGGTTCGAGCTGAACGGCGGCCGCTTCGGCTGCTACGCGCCGCCGTTCCGCAACCGCAAGTGGCTCGCCCGCTGCGGGTTCCTCGAGCACGCCGGCGCGCGCTGGTGGCCGATCCTGGGCGGGATCTACGTGGTACGCGCAGTGAAGCGCGTCCAGGGGCTGCGCGTAATCGCGCCGGCCTGGCGCAAGGAGCGCGCACGACGCCGTGCGCTCGCTCCGATCCCGCAGCGTAATGGCCAGCCGACGCACGCGAATGGGCACAGCCGCCAAAGCGAGCCGTGAGGCGGTCGTCGATGTTTATGCCGATGGCGCATGCCGGGGCAATCCGGGTCCCGGGGGCTGGGGGGTGCTGCTGCGCACCCGCGGCGTCGAGCGCGAGCTCTTTGGCGGCGAGCCGGAGACGACGAACAATCGCATGGAGCTCACCGCGGTCATCCGCGCGCTCGAGGCCCTGCGCCGTCGATGCAGCGCGCGCGTCTACACCGACTCGCAGTACGTGCAGAAGGGGATCACTGAGTGGATCCACGCGTGGAAGCGGCGCAACTGGCGCACGGCGGGCCGCAAGCCGGTGAAGAACGAAGACCTCTGGCGCAGGCTCGATGAGCTGGCGAATGGCCACCAGATCGAGTGGCACTGGGTGCGCGGACACTCGGGGCACGTCGACAACGAGCGCGCCGACGCGCTCGCGAACCGCGGCATCGACGAGCAGGGGACGCAGTAGGTGGCGGCACGGCTGATCGTCCTCGATACCGAGACGACGGGCCTGAACGCGCGTCTCGGCGATCGCGTGATCGAGATCGGCTGCGTCGAGGTGCTGAGCCGCCGCGTCACCGAGCGGACGTTTCACCGCTACGTCAACCCGGAGCGCGAGATCGAGGAGGGCGCCGCGCGCGTTCACGGCATCGATCGCGAGTACCTCGCCGACAAGCCGAAGTTCGCCGCCATTGCCGCCGAGTTCCTGGATTACGTGCGCGATGCCGAGCTGGTCATCCACAACGCCGAATTCGACGTCGAATTTCTCGACCGCGAGCTCGAGCTCGCCGGCTTTGGCAAGCTGCAGCAGTATGTGTCGAACGTCGTGGACTCGCTCGCCCTCGCGCGCGACCTGCATCCGGCCAAGAAGAACAGTCTCGACGCGCTGTGCGAACGCTACGCGGTGGAGCATTCGCATCGCACGCTGCACGGTGCGCTGCTCGATGCGCGGCTGCTCGCTGAGGTCTATCTCGCCATGACGCGCGGACAGGAAAGCCTGGTCATGGAGCTGGAAACGCCGGCCGCGATCGCGATCGCGGCCGCCGGGGTCGACGTCTCGTTGCTGATCGTGCTGCGTGCCTCTCCCGAGGAGGCCACGGCGCACGAGAGATACCTCGATGCCATGGAAAGGGAAGCAAAAGCGGGCGCTCTTTGGCGCAGGCTCGCCGAACAGGCCAGCTGACGCGCTGCTTCGGCTCCTCTGGGTAGTGCAATTGGCTATACTTTGCGCAGCATGAGCGCACAGTCCAACCCCTACGATCAGGATCTGGACCGGAATCGCGCCAACTATGCGCCGCTGACGCCGCTCTCCTTCATCGAGCGCTCGGCCCACACCTACCCGAACCTATTAGCCGTGGTGCACGGCGAGCGGCGCTACACGTGGCGGGAGGTGTACGCGCGCAGCCGCAAGCTCGCGTCGGCGCTCGCGCGGCGCGGCATCGGGCGGGGCGATACCGTCGCGGCGATGCTTTCGAATACGCCGGAGATGTACGAATGCCATTTCGGCGTGCCGATGTGCGGCGCGGTGCTGAATACGCTCAATACGCGACTCGACGCCGAGGCGATCGCGTTCATGCTCGGCCACGGCGAAGCGAAGGTCCTCATCACCGACAAGGAGTTCTCCGCGACGATCGGCGCGGCGCTGCAGAAGGCGGGCCGGCGCATCGCCGTGATCGACGTCGACGATCCGCTCTACGAAGGGCCGGGAAAGCGGCTCGGCGAGAAGACGTACGAGGAGTTGCTCGGCGAGGGCGACCCGCAGTGGGAGTGGCAATGGCCCGCCGACGAATGGCAGGCGATCGCGCTCAATTACACGTCGGGGACGACGGGCAATCCGAAGGGCGTCGTCTACCACCATCGCGGCGCATACCTGAACGGCGTCGGCAACATCCTGGTCTGGGGCATGCCGCAGCATTCGGTGTATCTGTGGACGCTGCCGATGTTCCATTGCAACGGCTGGTGCTTCCCGTGGACGATGGCTGCGAATGCCGGCACCAGCGTCTGCCTGCGAAAAGTCGAGCCGGCGCTGATCTTCGAGCTGATCCGCAAGCACCATGTCACGCACTATTGCGGCGCGCCGATCGTCCACCAGGCGCTGATCAACGCATCTGCCGCGCTGCGCGAGGGGATCGATTGGACCGTGAATTGCCTCGTCGCCGGCGCAGCGCCGCCGGCGGCCATCATCGAGGGGATGCAGCAGATGGGTTTTTCGCTTACGCACGTCTATGGGCTCACCGAGACCTACGGTCCCGCGACGGTGTGCGCCAAGCAGCCCGAGTGGCAGGATCTGCCGCTCGGCGAGCAGGTGCAGATGAACGCCCGCCAGGGCGTGCGCTATACCGTCGAGGAAGGCCTGTCGGTGATGGACCCGCAGACGATGAAGCCAGTGCCCGCCGACGGCGAGACGATGGGCGAGATCATGTTCCGCGGCAACATCACGATGAAGGGCTACCTGAAGAACCCGAAGGCGTCGCAGGAGGCTTTCGCCGGCGGCTGGTTCCATTCGGGAGACCTGGCGGTGATGTACCCGGACGGCTACCTGAAAATCAAGGACCGCTCGAAGGACGTCATCATCTCCGGCGGCGAGAACATCTCGTCGATCGAAGTCGAGGACGCGCTGTACCGCCATCCGGCGGTGATGGCTGCAGCGGTCGTGGCGATGCCCGACCCGAAGTGGGGCGAGACACCCTGCGCATTCGTGGAGCTGAAAGCGGGGGCGAACGCATCCGAAGCCGAGATCATCGAGCATTGCCGCGCGCGCATGGCGAAGTTCAAGGCGCCGCGCGCAGTCGTGTTCGGCGAGCTGCCGAAGACATCGACCGGCAAGATCCAGAAATTCCTGTTGCGCGAGAAGGCGAAATCGGCTTCCGCGATCGACACCTGAGGACCCGATCATGAGCGCCGTGCTGCAGCCCGACCCGCCGATCCTCTTGCGCGAGGATCGCGAAGGCGTCACCACCCTGACGATGAACCGTCCGCAGCAGATGAACCTGCTGACGAGCGAGATGATCGCGGCGCTGCAGGCGGCGTTCGATGCGATTGCGCGAGATGCGAGCGTCCGGGTGATCGTTCTCGCCGGCGCCGGCAAGGGGTTCTGCGCCGGGCACGATCTGAAGGAAATCCGCACGCTCGGCGAGCTGCCGAAGATCGAGGCGCTTTTCGGCCAGTGCAGCCGGATGATGCAGACGATTTCTGGCTTGCCGCAGCCGGTGATCGCGCGGGTCCAGGGCGCAGCGGCCGCGGCGGGATGCCAGCTGGTCGCGCAATGCGACTTGGCGGTTGCGTCCGATGCGGCGAAGTTCACGACGCCGGGCGTGACCTGGGGCTTCTTCTGTTCTACGCCAGGCGTGGCCGTCGGCCGCAACCTGCAGCGCAAGCACGCGATGGAGATGCTGCTGACCGGCGATCTCGTCGACGCGAAGAAAGCGCTCGCATGGGGGCTTGTCAATCGGGTCGTGCCCGCCGCCGAGCTCGACGCCGAGACCGAGAGGCTGGCGCGGCATATTGCATCCAAGCCTCCGGCGACGATTACCGCCGGGAAGCGCGCCTTTTATCAGCAGATGGACCTCGGCGTGGAGAAGGCCTACGCGCTGGCTTCCGGCGTGATCTCGGCGAGCTTTGCGCAGGAAGAGGGCAAGGAAGGCATGCAGGCGTTCATCGAGAAGCGCCCGCCGAACTGGAAGTAGGATGGCCGGCCGCTATTTCGAGGACTTCACGGTCGGCGAGACCTACAAGCACTGGCCCGGCCGCACGATCACCGCGACCGACAACACCTGGTTCACGCTGCTGACGATGAACCAGCACCCGATTCACTTCGACGAGGAATACGCGCGGCATACCGAGTTTGGCAAGCCGCTCGTCAACAGCGCGCTGACGCTGGCGATCGTCGCCGGCATGAGTGTCGCCGACGTGAGCCAGAAAGCGATTGCGAACCTCGGCTGGACCGACATCCGGATGCCGGCGCCGGTGTTCAACGGCGACACGATCTACGCCGAATCCACGGTGCTCGAGAAGCGCGTGTCGAAGTCGCGCCCGACGCAGGGCATCGTCACCGTATCGACACGCGCGTGGAAACAGGACGGCACGACGGTGATGACCTACAGCCGCACGGTGCTGGTGCCGATGCGCGGACATGGCGCCGAAGACCGGATGCGATGAACACCGCGGACGAAACGCAGATGCTCGACGCGATCTCGCGCTGGCTCGAGCGCGACGTGCGCTCGAAGGTGCGCGAGCTGGAGCGGGACGACGTCTACCCGGAGGAGATGGTCGAGGCGATGAAGACGCTCGGCCTGTTCGGCGCGACGATCCCGGCGGAATACGGCGGCCTCGGGCTGCCGACCGCGACGTACGCGAAGATCGTCGCGACGATCGCCGAGGTCTGGATGTCGCTCACCGGAATCTTCAACTCGCACCTGATCATGGCCGCCGCCGTGGCGCGCTTCGGCACGGAGCCGCAGAAGCGCCGCTTCCTGCCGAAATTCGCCAGCGGCGAGATTCGTGGCGGCCTCGCGCTGACCGAGCCCGACTGCGGCACCGACCTGCAGGCGATTCGCACCCGCGCGGTGCGCGACGGCGACTCGTACGTGATCAACGGCACGAAGACATGGATCTCGAACGGCATTCATGGCGGCTGCGTTGCGCTGCTGGTGAAAACGAATCCGGCGGCAGAGCCGCGGCACAGGGGCATGAGCATGTTCATTGCCGAGAAGCGCGAGGGGTTCAAGGTCTCGCGCCAGCTCCACAAGCTCGGCTACAAGGGCATCGATTCCGCGGAGCTCATTTTCGAGGACTACCGCGTGCCGGCCGACTGCCTGATCGGCGGCGAGGAGGGGCGGGGCTTCCACCACGCGGTCGGCGGACTGGAGCTCGGAAGAATCAATGTCGCCGCGCGCGGTGTCGGCGTCGCCAATGCGGCGCTGAAGGAGGCAGTCGCGTATTCTCAGGTGCGCAAGACCTTCGGCAAGCCGATCTGCGAGCACCAGGCGATCCAGTTGAAGCTCGGCGAGATGGCGACGCGCTGCGAAGCCGCACGGCTGCTGCTCGAGAACGCTGCGCGCGCGTACGACTCCGGTGAGCGCTGCGACATGGAAGCCGGCATGGCGAAGTACTTCGCATCCGAAGCGGCACTCGAGAACAGCATCGAAGCGCTGCGCATCCACGGCGGATATGGGTATTCGACCGAGTTCAACGTCGAGCGCTACTACCGCGACGCGCCGCTGATGTGCATCGGCGAAGGGACGAACGAGATGCAGCGCATCATCATCGCCCGCCAGCTGATCGAGCGGAACCGCATCTGATGCTGCCGCTCGAGGGCGTGCGCGTCCTCGCGCTCGAAGTCTACGGCGCCGGGCCGTTCGGCAGCGCGCACCTCGCGGATCTCGGCGCCGAAGTGATCAAGATCGAGCAGCGTGCGGGCGGCGGCGACGTCTCGCGCGCGGTCGGGCCGTACTTCCTCGGCAAGGACGACGGCCACTTCTTCCAGGCGCTGAACCGCAACAAGAAATCGCTCAGCCTCGATCTGAAGCAGGCCCAGGGCACGGAGGTTCTGCACCGGCTCGCCGCGACCGCCGACGGCGTGATGAGCAATCTGCGCGGCGATCAGCCGGAAAAGCTCGGCATCACGTACCGCGATCTTGCGGGCGTTAATCCGAAAATCGTTTGCGCGCACTTGTCGGCCTATGGCCGCGACGGCGCGAGAAAATCCTGGCCGGGGTACGACTACCTGATGCAGGCGGAAGCCGGGTATCTCTCGGTTACCGGGGAGCCCGACGGACCCCCGGCGCGGATGGGTCTGTCGATCGTCGATTACTCGACCGGCACCACGTGCGCACTGGCGCTGCTTGCGGGCATTCTCGAGGCACGGCGCACCGGCAGGGGCAGGGACCTCGACGTGTCGCTCTACGACGTGGCGATGCACATGCTGAACTATCCGGCCGCGTGGTACCTGAACGAAGGGCTGCAGACGCGCCGCGAGCCGCGCTCGGCGCACCCGTTCATCGTGCCGTCGCAACTTTATCGGACGCAGGATGGCTGGATCTTCATCATGGCGCAGACGCAGCGCTTCTGGGAGCTGCTGTGCGACCAGCTCGGCCGGCCGGATCTGAAAGCCGACTTTCGCGACTACGCTGCGCGGCGCGAGCACCGCGATGAGCTGACGAAGATTCTCGACGCCGAATTCGGCAAGCGAAGCACAGACGTGTGGCTGGAAAAGTTGCAGGGGTCGGTGCCCTGCGGCCCGGTGTACGACATGGCGAAGGCTCTGGAGAATCCATATTTCGTCGAGCGTGGCGGCGTGCAGGTGTTCGACCATCCGGACAGGCCCGGCTTCAAGCTGGTCGCAAGCCCGTTCCGGATCGGGGAGCCGCTGCCCGCGCGGCCGGCGCCGAAGCTCGGCGAGCATACCGATGCGTTGCTGCGCGAGATCGGCTACGACGAAGCGCAGATCGCGCGCTTGAAAGCGAGCAGGGCGGTCTGATGAAGCTCGAAGGCATCCGGGTGATCGACCTGTCGCTGTTTCTGCCCGGACCGCTGATGACGCAATTCATGGCCGACCACGGCGCCGAAGTCATCAAGGTCGAGTCGATCCACGAAGGCGAGCCGAATCGGGAGATCGGCGACAAGCGCGACGGCGTCAGCGTCTATTTCTCCAATACGCACCGCGGCAAGAAAAGCCTCGCGCTGAATCTGAAGGACCCCGCCGGCGTCGAGGTGCTGCTCAGGCTTGCCGAAAAATCGGATGTGTTCGTCGAGGCGTTCCGCCCCGGCGTCGTCGATCGGCTCGGTATCGGCTACAAGCAAGTCTCCGCCCGCGCGCCGGAGATCGTCTACGCGTCGATCTCCGCGTTTGGCCAGAGCGGGCCCTACAGCGGCCTTGCGACGCACGACCTCGGCACCGAGGCAATGGCTGGAGTCCTCTCGCTCAACCGCGGCGCCGACGGCAAGCCGGCGATCCCCGGGATCGCCAATGCCGACATGCTTTCCTCGATGATGTGCCTCTCGGGCGTGCTGATGGCGCTGTATCGCAGGAAGGAAACCGGGAAGGGCGACTACATTGATATGGCGATGGCGGACAGCCTGGTCGCCTGCATGCCGAACAACCTCGGAACTGCGATGGCCCATCGCCGCCAGCCCGACCTCAGCGAGGAGCGTTCGCTCGGCGGCAACGCGATGTACGGGATCTATGAGACGCGGGACGGCGATTTCGTCGTGCTCGGCGCCGCCGAGATCAAGTTCGCGACCAACCTGCTGACCGCGCTCGGCCGTCCCGATCTGATCGAGCTCTGCAAGCTGCCGCCGGGCAGGGGCCAGGATCCGGTGCGCGAATTCTTCCGCGCGACGTTTCGCACGAAAACCAAGGCGGAATGGGTCGAGTGGTTCAAGGGCCGCGACATTGCGTTCGCGCCGGTCAAAACACTGCCTGAGATGCTGGATGACCCGCACTTCAGGGCGCGCGGCATGGTGGTGAAGGACGAGCGAGGCTGGGACCACATCGGCGTGCCAATCCAGTTTCAGGACGAGCCAGGTCGCGCGGACTTCCGTTCCCCCACGCATGGCGAGCACTCATTGGAGATTGTGCGTGCGCTTGGCTACTCGGATGGGGAGATCGGCAAGTTGAGAGCTACCGGCGTGATCAGGGATGCGGGTAGCTGATTCCCGGCAGTAGCGGGCCGGGTTTCGTCGGGTTGAATCCAACGCCCCTTGTCGCTCGTATCAGGCGGATAGTTCTTCTCCACCAACCTGATAGGAGGAAGGCACATGGACCCAACCGCTGTAGTGCAACAGGCTTACGAGGCTTTTGGCCGCCAGGACGTACCGGCGATTCTGAAACTGGTCGCTGAAGAGGTCGATTGGGAATTCGTCGGTCCCGCCAGCCTGGCATACGCCGGCAGGCGGCGAAACCACAAGGAAGTCGGGGAGTTCTTTGCGGCCGTTGCGCGTGCCGACGACATTCACGCCTTCGAGCCGCGGGAATTCATCGCGGCGGGCGACCATGTCACTGTACTGGGCTGGGAATCCGCGACCGCCATGGACACCAAGACGAAATTCGAGAGCGAATGGGTCCACGTCTTCACGGTGAAGAAAGGCAAGGTCACCCGCTGGCGCGGCTTTGCCAATACGGCCGCACGCTACGGCAAGTAGCTCACTCGACCTTGACACCGGCGGCGCGGATCACTGCGCCCCAGCGCTCGGTCTCCAGTTTCATGAACGCGGCGGTCTCCGCCGGGCTCAGGCCCAGCGGGTCCGCCGAGAGATCGTTCAGGCGGCGCAGCACGTCGGGATGGCGTAGCGCCTCGGCGACCCCGGCGGCGACTTTCTCGGCAACGACCGACGGTGTCTTCGGCGGGCCGACGATGCCGAACCAGGCGACCGCTTCGAATCCGGGCAGGGTTTCGGCCAGCGCAGGAACATCGGGCAACGAACGGAGCCGCTTGCTGCTCGCGACTGCGAGCGCCTTTAGCTTTCCCGATTTCACGTGGGGCAGCGAAACGCCGAGGTTGTCGAACATGAGCTCGACCTGGCCGGCCAGTAGATCGGCGAGCGCGGGTGCGGTTCCCTTGTAGGGCACGTGCGTGATCTGCAGCCCGCCTGCCATCGATTTGAAGAGCTCGGCCGTGAGATGCGACGTCGTACCGCTGCCCTGCGAAGCGTAGTTGAGCTTGGTGGGACTCTGCTTTGCGTAGGAGATCAGCTCGCTTACGGAATTCGCCGTGACCTTCGGGTGAACGAGCAGCACGTTCGGGATTGCCGCGATCACCGTCATTGGTACGAACTGCGTCGAGTCGTAAGCCAGCTTCGGGTAGAGCAAACGGTTGATGACGAGCGGCGGCGGTGGAGCGGAAAGCAGCGTGTAGCCGTCGGGATCGGCCTGGAAAACTGCGGTCGCGCCGATGTTGCCTCCGGCGCCCGCACGGTTCTCGATGATGACCGGCTGGCCCCATTGCTGCGCGAGCCTTTCGCCGACGACGCGCGGCAGCAGGTCCGCACTGCCGCCCGCCGGAAACGGCACGATGATGCGCACCGCTTTGGTCGGCCACTCCTGCGCCGAGGTTGTGGCGGCGTGCAACAGCAACCCCAGCAGCGGCAAGAGCAATCGCATCGTCTCATTATAATGAGCCGATGCTGCAGAGAGCCTGGCCCGCCGAAGGCGTCACGCGCGTTCCCTACTGGGTGTACCAGGACGAAGAGATCTATCGGGAAGAGCAGACGCGGATTTTCCGTGGCCCCACCTGGAACTATCTCTGCCTCGAAGCCGAGCTTCCCGAGCCGACGAGCTTCATTACCACTTTCGTCGGCGACATGCCGGTCGTCGTCGCGCGCGACCCGAGCGGCGCGCTGCATGCATGGGAGAACCGCTGCGCGCACCGCGGCGCGCTGGTGTGCATGCAGCGCAGCGGCACCGCCGAGCGCTTCCGCTGCATCTATCACAACTGGACCTACGACCACGCCGGCAATCTGACACAGGTTGCGTTTCGCAACGGCATCGGCGGCAAGGGCGGCATGCCGGCGGATGCCAAACTCGAGTCGCAGTCGCCGAAGAAGCTGCGCGTCGAGTCGATCCACGGATTGGTGTTCGGCACGCTTTCCGACGACGTTGCGTCGCTGGAAGCCTATATCGGCCCGGAGGTCCTGCCGCGGCTGAAGCGCGTTCTGGTACGACCGCTCAAGGTGCTCGGCGCCTACACGCAGGTGCTGCCGAACAACTGGAAGCTCTACATGGACAACGTGAAGGACACCTACCATGCGAGCCTTCTGCATCTGTTCTTCACGCGTTTTCGCATCAACCGCCTGACGCAGAAGGGCGGGGTGTTCGTCTCGCACGACGGCGCGCACCATTGCACCTACACCGAGATGGTCGAGGACCGGGGCGACGACTACGAGAAGGACGGCATGCGGTCCGCAGGCTCGCAGGCCTTCCGTCTGGAAGACGCTCGAGTGCTCGAGCAGGTCGACGAGTTCGGCGACCGCGTCGCGATCCAGATCCTGTCGCTGTTTCCCGGTTTCGTGCTGCACCAGATCCGCAACTCGCTCGCCGCGCGCCAGGTCGTGCCGAAAGGCACCGGTCGCACCGAGCTCCACTGGACGCTGTTCGGCTTCGCCGATGATGGCGAAGCGATGACGCAGCGCCGGCTGCTGCAGGCGAACCTGGTCGGGCCGGCCGGCTACATCTCGATGGAAGACGGCGCCGCGACCGGCTTCGTACAGCGCGGCGTCGCCGGCTCGCCGGACCGCGCGTCGGTGATCGAGATGGGCGGCGCGACGGTCGGCTCGGGCGATTCGCGCATCACCGAGACCGCGGTGCGCGGCCTGTGGAAGGCGTGGCGACAGTACATGCACGTCTAAGAATGGGGACGGACCCCAATTTGCAGCTCGCGGTCGAGCGCCTGCACGCTCGCTATGCGCACGCGCTCGACGCCGACCGGCTGGAGGAATGGCCGCGGTTCTTCACCGAAAACGGCCGCTACCGCATCGCGACCGCGGAGAACGAGGAGCGCGGCCTGCCGCTCGCCGTGCTCTACGCCGAGGGCCGCGCGATGATGCGCGATCGCGTCCAGTCGCTGCGGCACGCCAACATTTACGAGCCGCAGCGCTACCGGCACATGACCTCTGCGGTGCTGCTCGAGCCCGTAGACGCCAACGTAGTGCGGTCGAGCGCGAATTTCATCGTCCTGCGCATCCTGCAGGACGGCGACACGGTGGTCTTCGCGAGCGGCCGCTACGTGGATCGCATCGTCCTCCGCGAAATGCAATACGAGGAGCGCGTCGTGATCTGCGACAGCCGGCGCTTCGACACGCTGCTCGCCATCCCGCTGTAGACGGCAGATCAAGGCTCCCCATGCCCTCATTCGACATCGTCTCCGACGTCAACCGTCAGGAAGTGAAGAACGCCATCGAGCAGACGAACAAGGAGATCGCCAACCGCTACGACTTCAAGGGCTCGGACGCGCGCGTCGAGCAGGACGATCTCGCGCTCACGGTGTTCGCCGACGACGAATTCAAGCTCGGCCAGGTGATGGACGTGCTGCGCCAGCGCCTGACGAAACGCAACGTCGATGTTCGTACGCTGGACCTGGGAGCCGTGACGAAGATCTCCGGCGACAAGGTGAAGCAGCCGGTGACCGTGAAGGTCGGCATCCCGGTGGAGAAGGCGAAATCGCTGCAGAAGCTTCTCAAGGACGCGAAGATCAAGGTGCAGGCCGCGATCCAGGGGGAGGCGGTGCGCGTCTCCGGCGCGAAGAAGGACGACCTGCAGGCCGCGATCCAGCTGGTGCGCAAGTCGGTGACCGACCTGCCGCTGCAATTCGTCAACTTTCGCGATTGACCCAGAGGCGAGAGGTCCCCGTGAAGGGTTGGAGCCGCCTTGTCGCGAGGGATTTCTGGGCGATGGCGATCGCACTTGGGTGCGCAACCCGGGCTGTCGCGCAGGACATTCCTCCGGACGCACCCCATTGCACGCTGCGCTCGCCTCCGGAGACGGCGGCGAAAGGGATTCGCCCGCCTCACCGGCTGCCGATGCGACTTTTCCCCGTGACTCCGGGCGAGACCTATACCGGGTGCCAATGGGTCTGGGTCGCCTATACGCGCCCCGATGTCTGGGACTACTCGTCCGTCACCTACTATGAGAACGGCAATCCCAGGGTTCAGCGCATCCATTACCCGCCGCTGCCCGTGCAAGTGAGCGTCCAGAGATGCCTGTTCGGGGCCGACGGCAACGCGCGGAAGGTGACGGAGGGCAGCGACTGGCGGTTGGAGTGCAGCAGTGCCGGCCAGCTGAAGGAACTGCTGCTCGTGGTCCCGAGGGAAAATGCTGCGTGGGATTTCTTCTGACCCCCAAGGAGCGAACCGTGGCCGAATGCATGTACTGGAAGGAGATCACCGTGCACTGGGGCGAATCCGATCCGTTCGGGCTCGTCTACTACCCGCGGATCGTCGCCTGGTTCAACGAGACCGAGCACGAGTTCTTCCGCACGATCGGCTTCCCGATCGACCAGATGATCCGCGAGGACCGCACCACGTTCGTGATGGGGGAGATCCACTTCCGCTTCATCGGGCCGGCCGCGTACGGCGACCGGATCGCGACCACGATCACGCTCGCCAAGATCAGCGAGCGGACGCTGCACTGGGCCTGCAAGGCGAGAAATGCGGTCACCGGCGCGCCCGTCACCGAAGGGCGCGCGACCCGGATCTACGCGCGCATCAACGAGGACGGCACGCTGAATTCCGCCGCGATTCCGGTGCGCATGAGGAAAGCGCTGCTGCAGTCCGGTCGCCTTAGTCACTTGAGCCAGAAGATCGAGCAGGAGCCGGAGTACCGGCACCCGCAAGCCGCGCGCAAAGGCCGGCGCAAGACTTAGAGCCGGTGCCGCCGGCGTGGACGAGAAGCTCCATTCGCCCGAGCAACTACCGGACATCCCGGGCCGGAAGCTCGTCTTCGGGTGGGATCAGGAAGACGCCGACAGCATCGTGACCTGCGGCGGCAAGATCGTCTGGCGCGAGCGAACCGGCTGGGAAGTCTATTACCGTTTCGGCGAAATCGCCGCGATCCTGCAGCGCAAGTACGGCGCGCGCATCAAGGACCTCGTGCCGGCGCCGGGCAGTGAATTCGCGCTGTACGGCGATTCGAGCCGCGGCAATCCCTATGTGCAGATGATCCGCGAGCGGCTTGCCAGCGGCAAGCCGAAGAAGTACACGTACATTGAGCTGGACGACGCGATCGCGAAAGGCCTTTGGGAGACGCTGAACCTGTACCTCGTCGCGGGCGGCGATCCGAGCGCGACGCACCCTGACGATGGCACGACCTTGCTGCACCTGGCAGCCCGCCGCCACCTTCCAGACATGGTGCGCCTGCTCGTAGCAGCGGGAGCAAACGTCAATGCGCTCGACCGCATGGGAACGTCGCCGCTGCGCACGGTGCTGAACGACTCGTCCCAGATCGCGCTGAAGGATTCGCCCGATGAGGAAGACGAGGAACGCAAGACGCTGAACCAGGAGATCGTCAAGACGCTTGTGGACGCGGGCGCGGTATAGGAGTTGGCGAATCTAGCGCGTGCAGTGAAGCGCCAGGGCTACGACGCGCCTGAGAAGTCGCTCTTTCACCGAGCGGGGCTCGGAAAGGTTCATGCGCGCGAGAGCACGCTCCTCGGCTTCGGTCGGCGCTACCCCTGCGAGGCCCGCAGCCAGCGAAAATCTCCCGCGCCAGCTTGCGCCGCTGCGCTTGAGCCACTGTAGCGCTGGAATCAACCTTTGCTCGTCCGCATCGAAGTCGGTGCCGAGCGGGAACGTCGGCAGCAACCCGCGCCTAGCGAGTGGCTCGAGCCGCGCGGCCAGTCGGTCGGGCGTGTTTTCGAGCGCGTGCTCGGCGACACGCCAATCGCGCGGCAGCTTTCCCGCCGCTTTTGCGCTCGCGACAAGCCCCTCCTGAAAGCGCGCATCCGTGATCGAAATCAGCGCCGCAGCGATTTCTGCGTCCGTCTTGCCGCGCAGGTCCGCTACGCCGTACTCGGTGACGACGAGGTCCCGCAGGTGCCGCGGGATCGTGACGTGCCCGTAGTTGAAGACGATATTGGATTCGGTCCTGCCCGCCGCCTCGCGCGTCGCGCGCAACAGCAGGATCGAGCGCGAGCGCTCGAGCTCGTGGGCCATCGCGACGAAGTTGTACTGGCCGCCGACGCCGCTCACCACGCGCCCGTCCGCGAGGCCGTCGGACACCGCAGCGCCCGACAGCGTCACCATCATGCAGATATTGATGAAGCGCGCGTCGTGGCGCTGGCGGCGCGCCAGGCTTTCCTCGCCGAACAGGTCGTTGACGCGCGTGACCGAGGTCATGAAAAACGCGGCGCGCTCTTCTTCGGAGAGACGGTTCAGCTCCTGATAGAACGCGTTCGGGCCGAGGAAGAACGCCGCCTGCAGCACGGGACCGCCGCTGTCCTCCGCGCGGCGGCGGATCACGCCGTCGCGAAACAGCGTCATCAGGCCCCAGGTGAACATCTCGGTCGACGCGAACAGGCCGGAGGCGAACGGGCCGAGACCGCCTTCGCGCGCGACCAGGTCTTTCCACCGATCGATGTCCAGCGCCGCAGCGGCCGACGCAAACTCGGCGTTTGCGACGTGACGCTGGCGCAGCCAGTGTGCGACCGCGTCGCCGAGCGAGCCGATGCCGAGCTGCAGCGTGCCGCCGTCCTTCACCAGCGCCGCGGCGCGAACGCCGATGGCGTGATCGGCGAGCTCGATCGGCGGGCTCGGAACGCCGAACAGCGCATGCGAGTGCTCCGGGGCTGCGACGATGACGTCGAAAAAATTCTCGCCGACCTCTGCGTCGCCGGTCATGAACGGCAGGTTGTCGTTGACGAGCGCCGCCACGATGCACGGCGCGCCGCGAGCGCGCATCCCGTTCACCACGTCCGCCGTGAGGTCCGGGTTGCAGCTGAGGCTGAAGCGACCCGCATGCTGCGCGACCATCACGAGCACCGCATTGACTCCCCGCGCAAGCATGTCGCGTCCGGCGTGGGTGTAGTTGCTGCTGACGTAGTTCTGCTGCGCGTAGGGAACGCCGAGCATCGCGCCGGGGCGGAAATAGAACTCGAACAGCTCGATGTTAGGGGGCAGGGCGCCGCGGCGAAGATCGGCCAGGTAGTCGAGCTCGGGCACGCCGGCGAACACGCGCCTGACGAACGGATCGAGGAAACGCCGCTCAAGATCGCCGCTCGCTCGGGGAATCTCGAGCGACAGCGCGGTCAGGATCGAGAGGTGCCGTTGCGGTTCTGCCTTCACGCGCGCATATAACGCGTTGAGCAGCGGCACGGGCTTCCCCAGCCCGAGGGGCGTCGCGCAGGTCACCCGATGGCCCGCTCGCTCGAGGATTGCATCGACGGCACTCGAGAGAGCGGTTACGCGCAACGGGTTCAAACAGGGCCTTTCCGCTTGTCGACCAGAGGGCGATTGTGCCTGCGGCGGGGCCGCAATCGGTTGCGCCAGACCCGGAATTCAAGGATGATGCGCCGCAGCACGGGCAGCAGGTCAGGGAGCCGTGGCCGAAGACGTCATTCTCGAAACACGAGGACTCACGAAGGAGTTCAAAGGGTTCGTCGCGGTGAGCGACGTGAACCTGCGCGTGCGCCGGGGCAGCATCCACGCGCTGATCGGGCCGAACGGCGCCGGCAAGACGACCTGCTTCAACCTGCTCACCCACTTTCTCGAGCCGACGCGCGGCCAGATCCTCTACAAGGGCCGCGACATCACCGGCTCGGACCCCGCGACGATCGCGCGGCTCGGGCTGGTGCGCTCGTTCCAGATCTCGGCGGTGTTTCCGCACCTGACGTCGCTCGAGAACGTTCGCATTGCGCTGCAGCGCAAGCGCGGCAACTCGTTCGATTTCTGGCGCGGAGAAAAAGTGCTCGACGAGCTGAATGACCGCGCGCGCCAGCTGCTCGACGCGGTGGGACTCGCCGGGTTCGATGCAAGCGTCGCGGCGGACCTGCCTTATGGCCGCAAGCGCGCCCTCGAGATCGCGACCACGCTGGCGATGGATCCCGAGATGATGCTGCTCGACGAGCCGACGGCCGGCATGGGACACGAGGACGTCGACCGCGTGACGCAGCTGATCCGCAAGGTCGCGCAGGGACGCACGGTGCTGATGGTCGAGCACAACATGAGCGTCGTATCCGGAATCTCCGACCGGATCACGGTCCTGCAGCGCGGCGCGATCCTCGCAGAGGGACCGTACGCAGAGGTCTCGGAGAATCCCGAGGTCAAGGAAGCCTACATGGGCACCGGACATGCCTGAGAACGGCGCGGTGCTGCAGATCAGCGGGTTGAATGCCTGGTACGGCGAGTCGCACGTGCTGCACGGTGTCGACTTGAGCGTGCGCAAGGGCGAGGTGGTCACGCTGCTCGGACGCAACGGCGCCGGGCGAACGTCGACGTTCAAGTCGGTGCTCGGGCTGGTGGGGCGGCGCACAGGCTCGATCCGCGTCAACGGCGTGGAAGCGATCGGATTGCCGCCGCACAAGATCGCGCGGCTGGGCGTCGGCTACTGCCCGGAGGAGCGCGGGATCTTCTCCAGCCTGTCGGTCGAGGAGAATCTGCTGCTGTTGCCCACCGTGGGCGACGGCGGACTGTCGGTGGACGAGATCTACGGGATGTTTCCGAACCTGAAGGAACGGCGCACGACTAGTCAGGGGACGCGGCTCTCGGGCGGCGAGCAGCAGATGCTGGCGATGGCGCGGATCCTGCGCACCGGCGCGCAACTGCTGCTGCTGGACGAGATCACCGAAGGCCTCGCTCCGGTGATCGTGCAGATGCTCGGGCGGGTGATCGGGCAGCTGAAGCAGCGCGGCTACACGATCGTGATGGTGGAGCAGAACTTCCGCTTCGCCGCGCCGCTCGCCGACCGGCACTACGTGATGGAGCACGGAAAGATTGCGGTGTCCTTCCCCGCAGCGGAGCTGCAAGGAAGGATGGACATGCTGCACGAGTATCTGGGCGTCTGAGTACGAAACTTTCAACGGAGGAATGGCAATGAAGATGAAACGAACGGTATTGGCGGCGGCGCTGCTCGCGCTCGCCACAGGGAGCGCGCAGGCGCAGGTTTCGGGCGGCGTGGTCAAGATCGGCGTGTTGAACGACCAGTCCGGGCTGTATGCCGACCTGACCGGGCAGGGCTCGGTGGTTGCGGCGCGCATGGCGGTCGAGGACTTCGGTGCGGCAAAGAAGGGCATGAAGGTGGAGATCGTGTTCGCCGACCACCAGAACAAGCCCGACGTCGGCTCGCAGATCGCGCGCAAGTGGTACGACTCGGAGGGTGTGGATGCGATCGTCGACGTCCCGACCTCGAGCGTCGCGCTGGCGATCAACGAGATCACCAAGGAGAAGGGCAAGGTGTTCATCGTCTCGGGCGCCGCGACCTCGGACCTGACCGGCAAGGCGTGCTCGCCGAACACGGTGCACTGGACGTACGACACCTGGGCGCTCGCCAACGGCACCGCCAACGCGGTCGTGAAAACCGGCGGCAACACCTGGTTCTTCCTCACCGCCGACTATGCGTTCGGGCACGCACTCGAGCGCGACGTCGAAGCCGTGGTGTTGAAGAACGGCGGCAAGGTACTCGGAAAAGTGCGCCACCCGTTCCCCGGCACCGACTTCTCGTCGTTCCTGCTGCAGGCGCAGGCGTCGAAGGCGAAGATCATCGGCCTCGCGAACGCCGGCGGCGATACGATCAACTCGATCAAGCAGGCGGCCGAGTTCGGCATCGTCAAGGGCGGCCAGAACCTCGCGGGATTGCTCGTGTTCCTGAATGACGTGCACGCGCTCGGCCTCGACAAGGCGCAGGGACTGGTCTTCACCGAGACGTTCTACTGGGACCTGAACGATCAGACGCGCGCGTTCGCCAAGCGCTTCGCAGCCCAGCACAAGGGCGCGCACCCCAACATGATTCACGCCGGGGTCTACGCAGGCGTGCTGCATTACCTGAAGGCGATCGAGGCGCTGAAGAGCGACGAGGGCGGCAAGGTGGTGGCGAAGATGAAGGAGCTGCCGACCGACGATCCACTGTTCGGCAAGGGCACCATTCGCGCCGACGGCCGCAAGGTCCACCCGGCGTACTTGGTCGAGGTCAAGACGCCCGCGGAGTCGAAGGGACCGTGGGACTACTACAAGGTGCGCGCCACGATTCCGGCCGACCAGGCGTTCCGTCCGCTCAAGGACGGCGGCTGCTCGCTGGTGAAGTGATGTCAAAGGCGGCGCCGTTGGCGCCGCTTTAACCGCGCGGGATCGAACGGACGCTGTTTCGCCGCTCATCCCGCGCCTGCAGCGGAAGATATGGACACGATTTTCGGCGTACCGACCCAGGCGCTGTTCGGCCAGCTGCTGATCGGGCTGATCAACGGCTCGTTCTACGCGCTGCTGTCGCTCGGGCTGGCGGTGATCTTCGGCCTGCTCAACATCATCAACTTTACGCACGGCGCGCAGTACATGATGGGCGCGTTCTGCGCCTGGTTCCTGCTGAACAAGCTCGGCGTGGGCTACTGGTGGTCGTTGATCCTGGCGCCGCTTGCAGTCGGCGCTTTCGGCATGCTGATCGAGCGCACCATGCTGAAGCAGCTCTACAAGCTCGATCACCTGTACGGCTTGCTGCTGACGTTCGGGCTGGCGCTGATCATCCAGGGCATGTTCCGCCACGAGTTCGGCTCGACGGGCCAGCCCTACGCGGTCCCCAAGGAGCTGGCCGGCGGCCAGAACCTCGGCTTCATGTACCTGCCGAACTATCGCGCCTGGGTGATCGTCGCTTCGCTGATCACCTGCCTCGCGACGTGGTTCGTGATCGAGCGCACCAAGCTCGGCGCGTACCTGCGCGCGGCGACCGAGAATCCGGCGCTGGTGCAGGCCTTCGGCATCAACGTGCCGCGCATGATCACGCTCACGTACGGCTTCGGCGTGGCGCTCGCCGGCTTTGCCGGCGTGATGGCGGCGCCGATCTACCAGGTCAACCCGCTGATGGGCGCCGACCTGATCATCGTTGTGTTCGCAGTGGTTGTGATCGGCGGCATGGGCTCGATCCTCGGGGCGATCGTGACCGGCTTCGGTCTCGGCGTCATCGAAGGCCTGACGAAGGTGTTCTATCCCGAGGCCTCCAACACCGTGATCTTCATCGTCATGGCGATCGTGCTGATGATCAAGCCGGCCGGCCTGTTCGGCGCGCAGAAATAGATGGCCGATTCAGAGTTCAGGCACCAGCACATCGCCTTCGCGGTGATGACGGTGCTGTTCGTGCTCGCGCCGGCCGTGATCTACCCGCTGTTCCTGATGAAGGCGCTGTGCTTCGCGCTGTTCGCCTGCGCGTTCAACCTGCTGATCGGGTTCGGCGGGCTGCTGTCGTTCGGCCATGCGATGTTCTTCGGTACCGGCGGCTACCTGGCGGCGCACGCCGCCAAGGTCTGGGGCCTCACGCCGGAGCTTGCGATCCTCGCCGGTACCGTCGCGGCCGCTGGGATCGGCGTGGTCGCGGGGCTGCTCGCGATCCGTCGCCAGGGCATCTATTTCGCGATGATCACGCTGGCGCTGGCCCAAATGCTGTTCTTCTTCTACCTGCAGACCCCGTTCACGGGTGGCGAGGACGGTATCCAGGCGGTGCCGCGCGGCAAGCTCTTCGGGGTGCTCGACCTGGCAAACGCGTACGCGATGTATTACGTCGTGCTGGTCGTTTTCCTGGCAGGCTTTCTGCTGATCTACCGGATCATTCATTCGCCGTTCGGGCAGGTGCTGAAGGCGATCCGGGAAAACGAGCCGCGCGCGCTGTCGCTCGGCTATCGCACGGTGCAGTACAAGTTCCTCGCGTTCGTGCTGTCGGCGACGCTCGCCGGCCTCGCCGGCGGAACCAAGGCCATCGTGTTCCAGCTCGCCTCGCTCACCGACGTGCACTGGTCGATGTCGGGCGAGGTGGTGCTGATGACGCTGCTCGGCGGCCTCGGCACGGTGTTCGGGCCGGTGCTCGGCGCCTTCGTCATCATCGGGCTGGAGAACTACCTGTCCGAGCTCGGGCAGTGGGTGACGATCGTGCAGGGCATCATCTTCGTCCTCTGCGTGCTCGCCTTCCGCCGCGGCATCATCGGCGAGCTCGGGCACTGGCTGAAGAAGCCGCTCTAGAAAAATAGGGACGGACCCCATTTTTCGCTATGTTGAATATGGGGTCCGTCCCTATTTTTCCCTCACGCTACCTTCAGGATGCCGCCGTCGTCCTCGATCGGCAGCGGCGCGGTATTCCTCGAGACCACCCAGTCGCCGCGCGAATCGGCCGTGATCTGCGGCGCGTTCGCGCATGCGTTGAAGGAGATGTAGATGTGCCAGCGATCCTCGGCGGACAGGTTGTGCCCCGAGGCATGCAGCAGATTGCAGTGGAAGACGATCGCGGTTCCTGCTGGTCCCGTCACCGGAACGGGCGGAGGGGAGTTCTTCAGGACCGAAATGATCTCCTTCTTCGGCACCGCCCAGAATTTGTAGGACGTATTCTCGTCGTAGTAAGGCTCGATGCGGCCGCGCTTGTGGCTGCCGGGAATGACGTAGAGCGCGCCGTTCATCTCGCTCGAGTCGGTGAGCATCACGGCGAACGTGCCCATGTCGGGCCGCGGGCAGCCGTCGCGCATCCACGAGCCGTAGTCCTGGTGCCACATCCACACCGTGCCCTCGATCGCCGGCTTGGTGTTGATCTTGGTGTGATAGACGTACACCTCGTCGGTCTCGAGCGCCTGGCGCACCGGGCCGAGCACGCGCGGGGTGCGCACCAGCGCGCGGAACGGCCCCGAGCGCGTTGCACCGTCCGTCTCGTGCACGCGGAAGATCGAGCGCACGCCGCCGCTGTGCTCGCGTATGACGGTGTCGGCCCGGATCTGCGAGAGCCGTGCGGTCTCCTGGCGCAGCACCGCGATCTCCGACTTCGAGAAGAGTCCGGGGAAGACGAGAAAACCGTCACGCTGGAACTGCTCGAGGCGCTGGCGATCGAGATGCATTGCAGAAGGACCGTCAGGTCGAGTACTGCGCGAACTGCATTGTCGTCGCGCGCGCCCGGTAGTCGGTGCGCACGTTGACCAGCGCCACCACGCCGTCGTCGACTTTCTTCTGCGCGCGCTCGAGGGCAGGGCGGATCCCTTCCGCCTTGTCGACGTACTCGCCGTAGCAGCCGAGCGTCTCGGCCATCTTGTCGAAGCGTGTATAGCCGAGATCGCGGCCTGGCTTGTCCCGCTTGGGGTCTGCCGTCCACCCTCCATTCAGGCTGATCACTACGAGCACCGGGATCTTGTGTCGGACCGCGGTGTCCAGCTCCATCGCGTTCAATCCGAACGAGCCGTCGCCGTGCAGCACGATGACCTGCTTGTCGGGCTTGGCGAGCTTGGCGCCCAGGCCGAAAGGCAGGCCGACGCCCATCATGCCGAACGGCCCGGAATTCAGGCGATGGCCGGGCGCGAACGTCGGCATCGACTGGCGGCCGAAGTTCAGGATCTCCTGGCCGTCGACGACGAGGATCGCGTCGCGCTTCATGAACTTGGTGATCTCGTCGCACAGCGTCAGCGGATGGATCTCGCCACCTTCCGGGATCTTGCTCGGCGCGCTACTCTTCTCGCGTGCGCCGCGCGCGAGCGTCTCGCGCCAGTCCTTGTAGCGGTCGGGATCGACGCGGCCCTTCATCCCGGCGAGGACCTGTGCCAGCACCATCTTGCAGTCGCCGACGATGCCGATGTCGACCTTGCGCGCGGCAGTGGCGATTTCGATCGGGTCGATATCGATCCGCGCGATCTTGGCTGCTGCATTGAATCTCGGAGGAGCGGCGTGACTGATGATGTAGTTCATCCGCGTGCCGAGCACGAGAATCAGGTCGGCGTCGCGGAACGCGGTCGAGCGCATCGTCAGGAAGGACAGCGCATGGTCGTCCGGCACCACGCCGCGTCCTTGCGGCGTGGTGTAGAACGGGATGCCGGCGCGCTCGACGAATTGCTGCATCTCGTCCCACGCCCGCGACCAGATCACGCCGCTGCCGGAGATGATCACCGGTTTCCTCGCGTGGGCGAGCGCCTGGATCAGCGCGTCGACCTGCGCCGGGTCGCCTAGCGGGCGGGCATTCAGGATCGGCCGGCCGCTCATCGACCAGTCGACCTCGTTCTCGTCGATCTTCGCGTACAGCACGTCGCCCGGGAAATCGAGGTACGTCGGCCCCGGCTTGCCGCTCATCGCGTGCTGGAACGCGTTGTTGACCTGCTCCGGGATCCGCTTCAGGTTGTAGACGCGGTCGGCCCACTTGACGCAGCCGCGCATGATCGCGACCTGGTCGATCTCCTGGAATACCTGGCGCCCGAACTGCTGGATCGGGCTCGAGCCGCCGATCGCGACGACCGGGCAGCAATCGATCAGCGCGTTCGCGATGCCGGTGGTCAGGTTGATCACGCCGGGGCCGCTCGCCGCCATGCAGACGCTTGGCTTTTGCAGCAGGCGGCTGTACGCCTGGCCCATCAGCGCCGCGGACTGCTCGTGCCGCACGTCGATCGGCCGGATGCCCTCCTTGATGCACGAGGACTCGGCCGGCAGCATCGGCCCGCCCATGATGAAGAACGGGTTGTCCGTGCCCTCGTTCCTGAGCGACTTCGCGAGGATCTCCGATCCGGTCCGTTCGGCCACGTTCAGAATCTCCCTGTCAGAGGACAGAAGACAGAAAGCCGGAGGGAGGCGTGCTTTCATTCTGTCTTCTGGTCTTCTGTCTTCTGTTCTCTGAATCAGACCACGCCTTCCTTGCGCAATCCCTTCACGTCGTCGGCGTTCAG